>JACCDV010750640.1_pt1 | contig 132388 bp, 137 predicted proteins | sample 7446131 | NCBI WGS metagenome assembly JACCDV01 (sample SAMN15323448, study PRJNA562643) | freshwater metagenome | isolation source: river surface water | place: USA:Blue River Watershed | collected 2017-08-17 | reverse complement strand
GTAAGCCCATGATGGAGTTTCAATCCAAAAGCGCTTAAGTACTTCCTTTGCTTCCTTTGGTGTTGCCATTTCCTGTACTCCTTTACCTCGTTGTTGTTTAATCTTTTTTTGTGTGGGTTTTACTCTAAATAGAAGACATCTTCGAGCTGTAAAAATCCTTCATCTGGGCGCTTGCCATCGAGGGCGATAAAGAAGGGCGCCATCTCTGCTTGCCAGCGCGCATTTACATCTCGCGCCGCCATTCCCGCCTTTGCTGCTGCAAGATCTGGAGTTTCGAAGTAGCCGAAGAGAGTTCCATCACTGCGATCTAAGAAGAGGGTGTAGTTGGTCCAGCCAGTTTCGCGAAGCGCCTGCAACATATCCGGCCACACTTCTGCATGGCGGCGCACATATTCATCCATCATCTCAGGACGAACCTGTAAGCGAAAACCTACTCTTTGCATTCTTAGATGCGCTCCTTCATAAATGCAAGTGCTGTGCTTGCAAGATCATCTGAATCGCTCCAGAGATTTCGCCAGACGCATAGTGTATTTGAGAGCGCTGGGTCGACAACAGCTGAAGAGAATGATTCAAAGGTAATTGGCCCTTGGTAGTTAATCTTCTTAAGAGCTGCAAAGAAAGTGTCGAAATCTACATTTCCAGAGCCGAGATAGCCGCGGTGGCTCTCGCCGATATGAACAAAACCTAATCTGTCACCGGCTGCTAGAACAGATTTCTCCATTCCATCTTCCTCAATATTCATGTGATAGGTATCAAGATGGAGATAGGCGTTGGAGCGATTTACTTCGTCAAGGAAGGCGAGCCCTTCGATTCCGGTATTCATAATGTTGGACTCGTAGCGGTTTACTACTTCGAGGCTGATATTGATTCCCTTATCGGCAGCGTAGTCAGATAAGCGCTGCATGGCAGCTACAGAGTTCGCACGATTCTCTTTTGAGGCAGGGCCTGGATATCTACCAAGTGAGCAGTAGAGAACGCCGCAGAGTTCAGTTCCACCGAGTTCATGAAGAACATCGGTTGCTTTGCGAAGGAGCTCATCTCCTTTTGCAATGATGGATGGATCTGTACTGGTCACATCAGTTGTAGGGGATAGGCCTAAAGAAGCGTGCGCACGTACGCCGTATTCAGCGAGTAGATCGCGCGTCATCGCAGTATCAACCTTCCAAGGATCTAAGAGTGCGACTTCAACATAGTCATAGCCTGAACGCGCAGCACCTGAAATTGCAGCACGCGCTCCTTTTTCTGACCAATCTCCAGCCCACACAAGTGCATGGCCACCGAACTCAAGCCTCTTTGTTACTGACATTGTTTCCTCGATTCTTGGAAGTAACTTTCTTTAACTGTTCAACATCTCCGTAAAGAGATTCAGGCAGTTCCCCGAAGGGAACTGCCTGAATCTGTAGAACCTACCTTCTAATTAAATTAGAAGTTGTACTGATCTACGTTGTTCTTTGTGAAGACAGTTGCTGGTCCGAGGATGATTTCGTTTCCGACTGCACCCTTAGTCACTTTACGTGACTTCAAGCCCTTGTCGCCCTTACCGGACTTAACAGTGGCTCCAACATTTACCTTCTGCTTGTTGTTGCGGATTGAGTTTGCAACCTGGACAGCTACGTATCCGAAGTTCTCAACATCCCAAAGTGATGCCTGAGCATCTGATCCATCCTTGATATATGTCTTCATATCGTTTGGAAGACCAAGGCCTGTTACGAATACCTTGCCCTTTGATGCAGATCCGCTGACGTACTTAGCAGCTGCAACGATACCTACTGATGTAGGAGCGACAATTACCTTGAGGTTTGGATACTTCTGGATAAGACCCTGTGTCTCAGTAGTTGACTCTTCTGGCTTATCAAGACCATAAGCAGTTGCAACTACCTTGAGCTTTGGATACTTAGCAGCGATTTCCTTGTTCATGAAATCGATCCATACGTTCTGGTTTGTAGCATCTGGTGTAGTTGAAAGAATTGCAATTTCACCTTCGCCTTTAGCAAGGTCGTTAGCTGAAGCAGCAAGTGCCTGGCCAATACCTTGTGATGATGCCTGGTTGATGAATACTGAACGTCCTCTTTGAGCAACGTCAGAATCGTATGTAACAACTGTTACACCCTTCTTACGTGCTGCGGCAAGTGCAGGAACGAGAGCATCCTTATCGTTTGCAGCAAGAATGATTACGTTGTAACCAGACTGAACTGCTGCGTTGATTTCCTTAACCTGAGCTGCTGCAGTAATTTCTGTTGGGCCCTTGTATGCACATTCGGCCTTCAACTCTTTACATGCGCGCTGTACACCCTTGTCAGCGGCCTGGAAGTATCCAATTGTGCCGAGCTTAGGAATGTGTGCGACCTTCAATTTAGTTGCTGCAGAAGCTGGTGCAACTGATCCTGTTACAAGTGTTGTTGTAACAAGAGCAGCTGTTGCGATTGCTGCTAGTAGTTTCTTCAAGGTGTTTCCTTTCGTTGAAAACATTGTGGAGTTATTTTTTAACTTCACATCGTGCCTGGTTCAGGACAGAGACTGTCTGAGCCCGTGCCGAAACTCTATGGGGGCGCAAGCCAAACTGCTAGTGCTGATTTATAACGATTTGATGAATGTCGAGTGACGCAAAAGAAAATCCCCGATGAGAGAACTCTTGAATTGTTCAATCATCGGGGATTTCTCCCAAGTGAGTTAAGCCTTGTTTGCGGAGGTTGCTCGCGCTCTCTTGTACTTATCGACCATAACCGGTGCAGCTACTGAAATAAGAAGCAAGATACCGGTGACGATGGTGCGCCATTGAGCGTTGATCTCCTGGAGGGTGAGCCAAGATTCAACGCTGCTGGCAAGAAGTACACCTGCAACAACGCCCCACATAGTTCCGATTCCACCGAAGATAGAAACTCCACCGAGCAAGCAGGCAGAGATAACGAGAAGTTCTAGACCGATCCCATTATCTGCTTGCGCAGTAGAGAAGCGGAATGTGTAGATAACTCCTGCAACACCCGACATAAAGCCAGTGAAGGTAAAGACGATGATCTTGTGGCGAACAACGTTGATACCAGCAAATCGAGCAGCCTCTGGACTTTGTCCGATTGCAAGAGTTCGACGACCAAATGGAGTGTTATGTAAAAGCAATCCAAAGAAGAGTCCGAAGATGATGATGACCGGAAGAGTTTGCGGAATGAAACTGGTTCCGATTGTGTCAAAACCCCATGTAGTCCAGAACTCTGGGAACTCGTTGACAGTTTCTGTACCGAGGATTCCATTTGCAATACCGCGATAGAGCGCGAGAGTACCAATCGTTACTGCAAGAGAACCCAACCCTAACTTGGTGACTAAGAATCCATTGACGAATCCACAAGCTGTTCCGACAGCCATCGCAATAAGAATTGCAAGCCAAATCGGTGCACCAGCGGCGTAGGAATACCCCAGCATTGCGCTACTGAGCGCCAAAATTGATGCGATAGATAGATCAATCTCACCGGTGATGATGAGGAAGACCATGGCAAAGCCCATAATCAAGATTTCACTTGAGTTAGAGAAGATCTGTGAGACGTTGATGGAACTCAAGAAGTTATCTGTAGTCATGGATGCCAAGACCCAGACTGAGAAGAGCAGAGCAAGGATTGCTGTGTCCCAGGACTTGCGAACTTTAAAAGTATTTTTCTCAGACACGGCTAAACCCTTTCCTTGATTCGTTGTGCCAGTAAGGCTTTCTCGGTTCTTCGTGCCAAGACACGATCTGCATAGATTGCGACAATAAGTAGGAAGCCGTTGATTGCTGCCTTCCAGAATGCATCTACACCCAGGGCTGCAAGTGCACCTTGAATTGTCTGCACAAGTAGCGCACCGATAACAACACCGACTGCTGTACCTGCGCCGCCGAGAAGTCCGATTCCACCGATGACAGCAGCTGCAACGACGGCAAGCTCTTGTCCATAGAAGGCGGTGGAGTCGACCTGAGCAAAGCGCATTAAGTAGAAGACACCCGCGATTCCGGCGATGAATCCACAGAAGATGTAAGCCAAGAACGTTCTGCGGAAGACCTTAAGTCCTACTAGATCCGCAGCTGGTGGATTGCTACCAATTGCATAGCAATCACGTCCCGCCTTGGTGTATTTCATATACCAACCGACGATCACCATCAAGATAAGTACCATCAAGAATGGGAAAGGCAACAAGCCACCAAAAGTCTGTTGGCCGAGTGAGAGCAAACTTGGCGGCATCTCTTGTGCGTTGTAATCCACGGAGTTTGAGACAACATAAACGCCGCCGCGAACGATGTAGAGAGTGCCGAGCGTTACAACGAGAGATGGAAGGCGTAGGCCTGCGACAAGGAGACCGTTGAGCGCGCCGACTGCGATACCTACTGCGCCACCGATAACAAAGCATTGCCACCATGTGAAAGAAGGATTCTTGGCACAGAAATCTGCGACCAACCAGGCAGAGAAGCCAACGGTTGATGCAATAGAGAGGTCGATATGGCGCATGATCATGACGGGCGCCATACCAATTGCTAGTAGAGCAACAATCGCTGTTGCTGAAAGCAAGTCGCGGGTTCCATCTCCGGTCACAAAGCGAGGATTAATAAATCCAGTGCTAGCGATGCAGAAAATCAGAATTATGCCGAGGCTGGCTTCGCGACCAAAAGTTCGCTTCTTCAATAAAGATGCCACTGTTAGTTGCCCTTCTTTCCGGTGGTAGCTGCAGCGATGACATTTTCTTGTGTCGCTTCCTTGCGAGAGAGCTCGGTGACTTGGCGACCTTCACGCATCACGATGATGCGATCTGCCATTCCAAGAACTTCAGGGAGTTCGCTGGAAATCATCAAGATTGCCTTACCTTCGCCGGCAGCCTTATCAATCAACTTATGGACTTCAGCCTTGGTACCAACGTCAATTCCGCGAGTTGGTTCATCGACAATTAATAGATCTGGGTCTGTCGCAAGCCATTTGGCAAGAACGGTCTTCTGTTGATTTCCACCTGAGAGGCGATCTACAGGATCTGATTGATCGGCATACTTGATGCTCAAGTTTTCACGCCATTCGTTTGTCAGCGCGCGCTCTTTTTTAAAGTTAAGGAAGATGCGTCCCTTAAGTCGATCAAAGGATTCCATCGAGATATTGCGATTAACACCTGCAACCATGAAGAGACCTTGTTGGCGGCGATCTTCAGGAACAAGTGCAATCTTTTCTGCCATCGCGGTGATTGGAGAATTCTTTTTCAGCGGCTTGTTATTGATCTTTACAGATCCTGATTCATAAGAATCAACGCCAAAGATTGAACGTGCGATTTCTGAGCGACCAGATCCGACGAGCCCAGCCAGCGCAACAATTTCTCCCTTACGAACGGTAAATGAGACGTTACGGAAATAGGCTGGGTTGGTCAGGTCGTTGACCTCAAGAACTACATCGCCAATTGTGTGCTCTGTCTTAGGAAAGAGCTCGGTGAGTTCGCGGCCCACCATCTCCTTGATGACTTTCTGGAGATCTGTATTTGCAATGGTGTTCTCTGAGACCGTTGCACCATCGCGCATGACGGTGATGAAGTCAGAGATAGCAAAGACTTCATCGAGACGGTGGCTAACAAAGATAACTGCCTTATTGGCTGCGCGCAGATTGCGCATCACAGTCATGAGGCGTTCTACCTCAGAGGCAGAGAGCGCAGCAGTGGGCTCATCCATCAAGATGATGTTGGCATTCATTGAGAGCGCCTTTGCAATCTCAACAACTTGTTGATCTGCAATAGAGAGCCCACGTGCTTGACGCTTCGGATCTAACTCAACGCCCAACTCTTTAAAGAGTTTGTACGCTTGAGATTCCGCCTCTTTCCAATCGATGGCAATACCTTTTTTAGGTTGGCGACCAACAAAGACATTTTCAGCAAGAGAGAGATCGAGAAAGAGTGATGGCTCTTGGTAGATAACAGCAATACCTTGATCGATGGATGCTTGTGGTGAGCCAGAGATAAATGGCGCGCCACCCAAGGTAATTGTTCCGGCATCGTGCTCGTGTACACCCGCGAGAATCTTGAGCATGGTTGATTTACCAGCTCCGTTTTCTCCTAGGAGCGCGTGAATTTCACCAGCACGGACTGAGAGATTTGTTCCGCGAAGTGCAATTGCACCTCCAAATCTTTTCTTCACATCCTTCATCTCAAGAAGAAGGTCGCCCTTGTTTGCCAATGCAGTCTCCTGTCTAGTTATTGCTTTTCTTGCCTCGATTGTTGTGGAATCTTATTCAGTAAAGTTCCAACGTACTAGAGATTTAGCCGCTTGGTTTTCCAAGAGTTGTTGCGCCCTCTTCGCTATTGAACAATTCAAGGCGCTACCCGCCAGATACCTTGATAACAAAATGTTAGAAGCCGTTCCCAGCATTCGCTCTCGTTCCCCTTATCCAATGCAGATAGATTCGATAAGGTGGCGCCCTGATGAGAAAAGTTCTGATTCTTGATGCGCGCGACAATATTGCAGTCTGCCTCGCCGACCTTGCTGAGGGCGATGTCGTGCAGCAAGATGACATCACCATCACTGTAAAGAACAAGATTCCTCGTGGCCATAAGATCGCAACGAGAGAGATTGCTAAGAACGATGGCATCATCAAATATGGCGAGCGGATGGGACATGCAGTAGCTCCCATTGCAATCGGAGAACATGTCCACGTCCATAACATTCTGGGCGACCGACTATCAGCGGAGCAGGTATGACAATCTCAATTAAGGGCTTTGATCATGGCAATCGCGGCGCAGGTATTCGCAACCACCAATTAATTCTTCCCACCGTCGTCTGCTCGACCCACGTATCACGCCGCATTGCGACAGAAGTTGGAGCCGTCACCTTCGCTCACCAACATGGTTGCGGAATCATTGGTGACGATGTCGCCGGTATTGATAACTTCTTTGTTTCACTAGCTGACCATCCCAATGTAGCTTCCGTGCTTGCTGTCGGGTTAGGTTGCGAAACTATTCAGAGCCAAGAGCTCGCGGCAAAGTTACTGAGCCGCAACAAGTCAACGCAATATCGCATCATTCAAGAAAGTGGTGGGGTAGAAGGAACTGTCGCAGCTGGAGTAAAGGCCGCGCACGAACTTTCAGAAGCATTTCCATCAGCACCTGCAGCCGTTGCCAAACTACGAGTTGGCCTCGATCTCGGTCGTGAAGTCAGTAGCGCCGCAGCCCTTCAGCAACTACTTGCCGATGAAGGATGCGAAGTCGTTGTCGCCCACTCTGAGGCAAGTTCGGCTGAGACATTCTCAAAGCTTTCGCAGGAAAATGTTCACGTCATCATCAGCTTCCCAAGTGATAGCCAGCCAGCCTCAGGATTTCCGCTGATTCCAGTAATTAATGTGGCTGGTAACGGAGTCCTGCATATGGCTATCCGCGGTGACTTCGATATCGATGAAAGCACTTTGCTCTCTGGAATCGTTGAGCTCTTGACGGCCGTTGCTGCAGGAACCGAGACAGTTGCAGAGAAGAGCAAGAGCGGCGAAATTAGAGCGCCAAGAGTTGTGAGAAGCGCATAATGTCATCGCCACTTAAAGCATATAAGCGCGCCAATGGCGCATGGGGTCTACGTAACCAAGTACTTATCTTGCCGATGCACTCAGCGCTTTCATCAACTGCTCGCGCAATCGCGGATGGATCTGATGGCGCTGTTGCAATTAGCCACGACTGGTCAGGCGAGAAAGATAACGATTTAGCGCGCATTATCTTCACTTTAAGTGGCTACGCCTCTAACCCAAATATCTTTGCCACCATCTTTCTCTCTATTGGTAGCCCTGAAGAAGAGCAGATTATTAAGGGCGCACAGGCGCTTGGCCTGACTCGCTTTACCAATCTATTGTTGCCAGAAATTGGTTCAATGGAGAAGTTGCAGCAAGAAGCAATCACGCTGGCCAATGGATATGTCAAAGAGGCAAACGCACAAGAGCGCGTTGATGCGCCATGGAGCGCCATTGTTCTCGGCCTTGAATGCGGCGGCTCTGATGCCCTCTCAGGAATCACAGCCAACCCAGCGCTCGGTGTTGCCAGCGATCGCCTCGTTGAGTTAGGGGCATCTTCAGTACTTGGTGAAACCACTGAAATTCTTGGAGCAGAGCACCTCCTAGCTGCTCGTGCTATTGATCCGGCCGTTGGCAAGAAGATTGTTGAGATGGTTGCACGCTACGAAGATTCGATTAACTATGAAGGTATTGATATCCGTGGAGCGCAGCCTTCCCGTGGAAATATTGAAGGCGGGCTTTCTACTCTTGAAGAGAAATCACTAGGGGCTGCGAAGAAAGCTGGGAATGCCCCGTTTACCGGCACCCTTGAATTTGGTGAGATTCCGAAGGTTGCAGGGCTCTACTTTATGGATACACCTGGACATGACATTGAACAGTTGGCTGGCTTCGGTGCGGGCCACATCAACGTCGTTGTCTTCACCTCAGGCCGCGGTACTCCAACCGGCTCTGCCATCATGCCAACTATTAAGGTCTCAACAAATACGCCGATGTATGAATCAATTCCAGACCTGATTGATCTCGATGCCGGCACTATCGCCGATGGGATTGAAACTCTGGCCCAAGTCGGCGATCGCATCTTCGACGAAATCGTTCAAGTCGCAAACGGAAAATTGACCAAGGCTGAACGCGGCGGTCACCATGAGTTCGCTCTTTCAAGAATGTATAAGACGGTGGTTAAGTAACGCCTTTTTGAACGCGCTCATCGCCGATTTACGCGTAACCCTTGAACACAATTGACTTTGCTCAATTGAACAGTCCATCATTGCCGCTATGACAATCAGCCTACGAGATATCGCCAAGAAGGCGGGGGTATCAGTCGGTACCGCCTCCAATGTGCTCAATCGCCCTGGCATCGTCTCTCCAGAAACGGCAAAACGTGTTCAACAAGTAATCGAGGAGATGGGCTACAACCCCAACGGTTACGTCAAGCAGATGTCAGCTGGCCATAGCCGCACCTTGGGTCTGGTTGTCCCAAACGTTTCTAATCCATTCTTTGCTGAAGTTGCCCGTGGCGTTGAAGATGCTGCCGCGAAGAAAAACTATGCAGTCTTTATCTGTAACACCGGTGAGAGCAATCAACGCGAAGAGCGCTTTATGAGCGTTCTCATTGAACAGATGGTCAAAGGCGTATTGATCACTCCTACAAGTTTGAAGCCAGCCCACATCAAGGCGCTTAAAGAGCGCGGAATATCTGTGACTCTGATTGATGCTGCCGGCAAAACTTCCACCGAATGCTCAGTATCGGTAAACGATGTGCGTGGTGGTGAGATTGCCATTGAACATCTGGCATCTCTTAATCACACAAGTATCGCCTGGGTCTGTGGCCCTGCCACGATTCCACAAGCTGCTGATCGCTCTAAGGGCGTAGCTGCAGCTGCAAAATCTCTTAAGCTAAAGATCTCTCCAATAACAACTGGGACGATGACTTTTGCGGCCGGTGAAGAAGCCGTTGAAGAATTTCTTGCTCTAGAAAGTAGACCGACTGCAATCTTCTGCGCCAATGATCTGCTTGCACTCGGCATGATGCGTGGACTCATTGCTCGCGGAGTGCGAATTCCTGAAGAAGTTTCCATCATTGGCTATGACGATATTGAATTTGCTCCATCTGCAGCAGTTCCGCTGACATCAATTGCCCAACCTGCCTACCAACTTGGGACAGTCGCAGCTCAACTCTTGCTCTCAGAGTGCGAAGGAATTGAAACGCACGCCCATCAAGAGGTGCACTTTCAGCCCGAACTAGTTGTTCGTAACTCTACGCGCGATGTAGCAAGCGCGCGTGCCGAGGCTGTAGTTCGTCGAGAGTACGCACACCTAGCAACTTCATATTTCGGATCATCTGCCCCTGCATAATCGTCAGTGCGCGTTCGACGCCATCTTGTCCGCCAGCCATAAGGCCATAGAGATATGCGCGACCGATATAGGTGAAGTTAGCTCCATGAGCGATTGCCGCTAGAACATCTGCGCCGTGCATGATGCCGGTATCGATATGTAGTTCGAAATCTTTCTTAAACTCTTTCTTAATATCTGCAAGTAAGTGCAACGGAATTGGCGCCTTATCAAGCTGACGTCCACCATGGTTAGAGAGCAGTACTGCGTCTGCGCCTAACTTTGCCGCCATCTTGGCATCTTCTAGGTTCTGCACACCCTTGACGATGAGATTGCCATCCCACTCTTTACGAATCCATTTGAGATCTTCGAAGGTCATAGTTGGGTCGAACATGTAATCAAGCAGTTCTGCAACTGTGCCATTCCAAGAAGACATCGAAGCAAATTCAATGGCGGGAGTTGTTAAGAAATTCATCCACCACGCTGGTCGGGGGATGGCATTGAGCAGAGTCTTTACAGTCAGAGTTGGTGGAATAGTCAGACCGTTATAGGTATCGCGCAATCTGTGACCTGCGGCTGGAACATCGACAGTTAAGTGAAGGGTCTTTACACCGGCGCGACGAGCGCGTTCAACCAGCGCCATTGATCCTTCACGGTCTTTCCACATATAGAGCTGGAACCAGTTGTCGCCGCTAGGGGCTGCCTTTACAACATCTTCAATTGAAGTTGTTCCAAGCGTTGAAAGTGAGAATGGAATGCCAAACTTTTCTGCAGCGCGCGCACCAGCGATTTCGCCTTCAGTCTGCATCAATCGAGTAAATCCAGTTGGTGCAATTCCCATCGGCATCTGATGGGTAACTCCAAAGACTTCGCGCGTCAGATCTACATTAGATACATCGCGCAAAATATTTGGAACGAGTTCAATGTCGCGAAATGCTTGGCGCGCTCTATCGAGTGATGCCTCAGATTCAGCAGCACCATCTGTGTAATCAAATGGTCCTTGCGGCGTGCGCTTCTTGGCGATATCGCGTAGATCCCAGATTGTTGCAGCGCGAGCTAAGCGCGCCTTCTTGCGATTAAGCGACGGTCCACGAAAGCGCATCAACTGCGCAAGCTTTACAGGGTTCGGCAGTTGGCGCTTTACGTTCTTGGACATGCGCCTATCTTAGAACTATCGCTGGGATTTGTGCTTGTCAGCCATCATGTCCATAAGCGCGAAGAGCACGCCAGAGACTACGAATGTCATATGAATACCGATGCGCCATCCTTCACGGTTGGCATCGAATGTGCCTTCCTTCATGAAGTCTTTGAGCAGTTCAATAACGGAGATGGCGACAAGCGAACCAATCAACTTAATCTTCAGTCCGCTGTAATCAACAAAGCCCATCCAGTGTGGACGGTCCTTGGCATCTTCTGCCACTGCAATCTTTGAAACGAAGTTTTCGTATCCGGCAAAGAGAACGATGATGATCAGGTTACCGAGCAACACTGTGTCGAGGAGTTCGAGAACTTGCAAGGTCACTTCACTTGTTGTGGACTCAGTCATGTGAGTAACCATGTGCCAGAAGGCATGGAAGAAACGGTAAATAATTGGAATCAGCGCAAGCAGAAGACCCACATAAAGTGGAGCTAATAACCAGCGGCCAGCGAAGATTGCTTTTTCAATAAAGTTCTCGAGGTTCTTCATAGCGAAATTATTGCAGTCACAAGCGCGAATTCCGCCGAACTCGCCCAATAGGGCAGAATCACCTGGTGCATGAATTTACCCAAGAAGTGGAAGAACTCGCCAAAGCTGTCATGGAGTACAGCCTCGAGCGATTGAAATCTAACCCGCCACTTGATGGTCCGCGTAGCGAGCAAGATTTATATGCCGAACTTGGTAACACCATCACGCCCCAAGGCTTGGGTGGCAAGCAGACTCTTAAGGTATTTACAGAGACTTTAGCGTTGGCATGTATCTCAACAGATCATCCCCGCAACTTAGCTTTCATTCCATCTGCGCCAAGTGAGTATGCCAACCTCTTTGATTTAGTTGTAGGTGCATCATCTCTCTATGGCGGTTCATGGCAAGAAGGAGCGGGCGCAGTCTTTGCTGAAAACCAGGCGCTGAAATGGCTGATTGATATTGCAGGCCTTCCTCAGAGCGCAGGTGGAGTTTTTGTACAAGGTGGCACGATGGGAAACCTTTCAGCACTTGTAGTTGCTCGTGATCAAGCGCGCAAAGCGCACCCAGATGTAAAGCGTTGGGTCATTGCATGTAGCGCTGAATCACATTCATCAATTACTTCAGCAGCCCACGTGATGGATGTTGATGTTCTTAAAGTAGAAACCAATTCTGAGAACAGACTAGATGGCGCACATGTTGCAGCTGCTATCGACGGGCTACATAAAACTTCCGAAAGCCGCGTCTTCGCTATCGTCGGTACAGCAGGCACTACCAACCTAGGAATAGTTGATGATCTAGCAACGCTCGCTGAGTGCGCACAGAAACGAAATATCTGGTTCCACGTTGATGGCGCCTACGGTCTTGCTGGTCTATGCGCACCCTCTGTGCGCCACCTTTTCAACGGAGTAGAGCACGCAGATTCATTTATTGTTGATCCACATAAGTGGCTTTTTGCTCCATACGATGCTTGCGCACTTGTCTATCGCAACCCCGAACTCGCGCGCGAAACCCATACCCAGCACGCTTCCTATCTTGAAACTCTGCATGATGACTCTTGGTCGCCATCTGATTATGCAATTCACTTAACCAGACGCGTGCGCGGCTTGCCTTTCTGGTTCTCACTCGCCGCCCACGGCACAAACGCTTATACCGAAGCAGTAGAAGAAGGAATTCGCCTTGCCAAAGAGTCAGCGAAGTTAATTAGCGCCCATCCCAACTTAGAGTTGGTCTATCAACCTGAGCTTTCTATCGTGGCCTTTACTCGTAAAGGTTGGACGCAAGCTCAGTATCAGCAATGGTCAGATGCGTTATTAGAGAAGCAGATCGGCTTTATTCCACCATCAAAGAATGAGGGCAAACCAATCTTGCGCTTTGCCTTTGTAAACCCTTGGACATCACTTGATGATGTGCAGATAATTCTCGATACTCTCTAGCGATCGAGCAGATTCTGCTTCGGGTCATACGCTGTACCGCTACGACGCTTTGCAATTGCACTGAGCGCTTCAAGCACGACGCGATTAGCCAAGATGGCGGTGATATCTGCGCTATCAAAAGCTGGAGCAACCTCAACAACATCGATACCAACAACTGGAAGTTCAAGGCAGATACGTCGTACAGCTTCAAGAAGTTCGCGCGAAGTCATTCCACCTGGTTCTGGTGTTCCGGTTCCAGGTGCCATGCCCGGGTCAACCACATCGATATCAACAGATAAGAAGACTCCATCGCAACCATCGGTCAGCGTTGCAAATGATTCATCCAAAACTTCCTTTAAACCACGATGATGGATCTCAGTCATTTCATATGAGCGCATTCCTTGATCACGCATCCACATGAGAGTCTTGTTATCTGGCCAATATCCGCGCAGACCAAGCTGTAAGAACTTATCGCCGCGAACATAACCTTCATCAATCAAGCGGCGCATCGGAGTTCCATGTCCAACGAGTGCGCCCCATTGGTCTTCGCCAGTGTCAGCATGGGCATCAAAGTGAATCATCGATACTTTGCCATGGCCTAAATGGTTTGCAATACCTGCAACATCTGCCGATGCAATCGAGTGATCTCCACCGAGTACAACTGCAATTGCGCCAGCGCGTGAAATCTTTTCGGTTGCTTCGCGCAACACAGCAAGGGCTGCCACTAAATCGCCACCTGGCATCAACAAATCACCAGCATCAAATACTTTAAGGTCTCTCAAACCATCGGTGCGCAGCGCAAGATGGGGACGTTCGCCGTCGTGCGGCAGATAGTCGCCACCTCGAATTGCTTGTGGACCAAACTTCGCACCTGAACGATGAGATGTTCCACTATCAATCGGCGCGCCCACGATGATGACATCGGCGCCTTGATAACTCTTGGGATCATCTAAATCGCAAGCAGGAATACCCAGAAAGGTAAATGCTGGTCCATACATATTTCCGTGGTTCACCATGGCTTAAGGATAGAGCCCCATTGCTAAGAATTATCCGCGCGCTAGGGTTGGGATATGGCAAAGATTGCAATTACTGGTTCAAATGGCTTTGTCGGCGGCAATATCGCAAAGGTCTTACAGCTAGCCGGCCATGAAGTAATTGGTCTAGTGCGTAGCCCACAGCAGAAGCCACTTCCTTGGGCAACAACGGTTGTTGATTTAGCCAGTATCGATTCCACTGCAGCAGCCCTACACGGATGCGACGCAGTAGTGCATAGCGCAATTGCCAATGACTTTAATCGCTTGCAAGAAGATCGCACCTTTGCCTATGACTCATATGTTGCGCTGACTCAGCGAGTAACTCATGCAGCCAATCGGGCAGGTGCGCAGACTGTCTACATCTCATCTGGGTGGGTTATGGATGGCACATCGCATATGACCCCTGAGACAGATTGCGGTAATCCAGTTAACTTTTATGGAGTTCTAAAGGCATTAAGCGAGCAAGTAATCCGCGACTTAGCGCCCGACACAGGAGCAATCGCACGCATCGAAGGAGTGATGGGCATTCACCAAACTCAGGAAGCAGGTCCACGCACGCAAGATGTGGGCTTTGGTTACTTTGTCACATCCCTTGTTGCTGATTTACGTGCAGGAAAAACATTTACAGTATTTGGGGGAGAGCGCGTCAATAAAGTGACAGCGCCTAGCAACGCTGCCGAATCCGGCGCACAGATTGAGCGCATCATTGCGCGCAAAGCCGCCGGCACATTTCATTTAGTTCCAGATGATGCAGTTAACCGAATGCAGTATGCCCGCCTAGTCTGTGATGTCTTTGACCTTGATGCATCGCTACTTCGCGAAGCAGACCCAACTGCCGACCAACTCTTCCCTGGCGCGGTTCCGGTGGATACATCTCTATCCAACGTTGCCACCAAGAAAGCCCTTGGCCTAGGCGCAATCTCCACGCGAGATTTACTGGTCGCGCTGCGTACTGAGTTAGACACGGGTAACATCTCATTTATCACCAAGCCTGAATGAATTAAGGAGTAGCTCATGCAGCTCAATATTGATCGCAAAACTGGCGCACTACTTGGACTTATTGTCTTGCTTGCTGCAGCGGTAGTTAGCCTTTCTGTCAATCGCAACGAAAACAACGTGATGAACAATTCATCCGGCCATATGGGCCATGGTTCAAGCTCTTCAAGCAACGCCAACTACACAGGCGCCGACATCATGTTTCTACAGATGATGATTCCTCATCACCAGCAAGCAATTGATATTTCAAACCTTGCGATGAAGAATTCACAGGATCCAGAGTTACTTGAACTTGCAAAGATCATCGCGCGCGATCAAGCAGCTGAAATAAAGCAGATGAAGGCGTGGCTGAAAGATGCCGGTGCAAGTGAAGATATGGGACATTCCATGGATGGAATGGGCGGAATGCTCAACGATGACGAGTTAGCCGCGCTTCGTGCCGCAACGGGTAAAGAGTTCGACACTCTATGGCTCAAAGGAATGACCGAACATCACGATGGCGCTATTCATATGACGCAGATGATTGAAGATGCCCAGAATGCAGATATCAAGGCATTTGGCACCAAAGTCATCAAAGATCAATCAGAACAGATTGCCCAAATGAAGAAGATGTTGGCTCGCCTTTAACAGTTAAGGAAGTTGTACTACCTTCTTGACGATCTCTTCAGCTGTTGCAGAAGCGCCAAGTTCGTTACCGACGTTGGTTGAGAACCCGCGCAAGGTTGCCTCCGCCAAGACCGCCATCTGTACAGCAATATCTGTCATCCAATACATCGCGCCGGCACCTACTTGTTCATTGAGTTCGGCGGCGCGATTGAGGGCTTCATCGCTAAATTTCTCTGCCCCGCTTTTATCCTGTTCGAGAACCCACAGAAGGTAATCGCGAATATCGCTGGCATCGCGCCGCACCTGTTGGTGGCGATCAAGGATCTCAGTGAGCTCGCGCTCGATTGCTGCGTTTCTAAACCACTTAAACATAGCCGTACCCCTTGTCGCATATTGTCTCGATGCTCACAGAATATGCAGCGCCTCTGACACCTTGTAAGTGTGAGTTGAGCAGCATTTACGCCTGACTTTGCGCTCATAACCAGTCAAAAGCCGGAGCCATTGCTAATCTAAAGTCATGTTGACTACGAGGCAAGGTGTAGCAAGGGCGGCAAGTGCCATCGTCCTGCTAGTCACCTTGATTTCAACCGGAATGGTGGTGGCCCACCAGTGCCATCAAGAGCCTGTCCAGGTTGCAACCCACGGACATCATGATCAACCAGTTAACTCCGTAGCACCAAGTGGATCGTTAATGACTGATATTTGTATCGGAGTAACTTTCCTTGTACTACTTGTTAGTGGAAAATACTGGCTTCGCAAGAGAGTCAATCAATTGCGAGTAGAGCTTATCGCTCAAGTGAAAGACCTAAGAAGTTTTATTAAACCCCCTAATTTAGTTTTTGCCCTCTCACTTCCGCAGCTAGGAATCTCCCGAATCTGATCCTTCTCGTCGTCCATTTTATTTGACACGAGAAGAGGAAACTTTTGAAGAAATTACTATTTATATTTGTTCTGTATTTTGGTCTAACGCCTTACGTGAGTTCGGCTGCCCCAACCCTTGAAACTGCACAACGTGAAGTCGATCGCTTACGCACAGTTGCTGCCGAGAAGTTTGAGGCAGCCAACGATGCAACGATCAGAATTCGTAGCCTTGAGCGGGAGACCGCTGCGCTGGAACAACGTGAAGCTGTTCTACAGAAAGAGTTACTGGCTGCCAATCGAGCGTTAGCGCAATTAGCTATAGCTCAGTACAAATCAAGTGGCTTTGGTGAAACTTTTGGATTGCTCTTTTCTTCAGACCCAACCGGTTATCTATCTGATGCCGGAACTTTGGATGTTATTTCTCGAAATTATGCAAAGCAACAGAGAGAGTTTGCCACCACGAAACTCAAAGTAGAAGCTTCACAGTTTGTGATTTTGGATCGAACAGCATTGCTCAAGTCAGAGAGAATCAAGCTCAATCGCGAGGTTGCTCAAGCGCAGAGCTCCCTTGCTAAGGCAGAGAAAATCTTGAAGTCGTTGAAGAAAGAGGATCGAGAGAGGCTAGCTCGAGAAGAAGCAGAGCGAGAGAACAAGATTCTCGATGCATCCAAGAAATATGCTGCAAGCTACAAAGGCGATAACACTCGTGGATCTATCGCTTTGAAGTATGCCCTTAAACAAATAGGTGATATTTATGTGTGGGCCGCGGCCGGCCCAACGCGTTGGGATTGTTCTGGGCTCACTATGCGAGCTTTTCAGCAAGCAGGGGTTTCGTTGCCACATTCATCCCGTATCCAAGTTAAATATGGAAAGTCAGTTTCATTTGGCGCAGTGAAACCAGGGGATCTGCTCTTCTTCGGTAATCCGATCAGCCACGTCTCTATTTATATGGGTGGGGGCAAAATGGTGCAGGCGCCAAGACCAGGCAAGCGTGTTGAAGTCATTCCCTTTACTAAGAGATTTGGCGCCAAACCATTTGTTGCCGCAAGGAGGCTCTAATGATTCGCCGCGGAAGTTTATTCCTAGCCATTGCCTTGACTCTTCAAACTGGTATGTCAGGTGCTCTTGCTGTCAACCATAAGCCAACGCTTGCTCAAATCGAAGCGGCAAAGAAAGAAGAACTCGCCAAGAAGAAAGTTGCGGATGCAGCAATGCAACGTTTACTCAAGGCGCGCGGAAATCTAAAACAATTAACACTGCTTGCCAATCAAGCACAGGCCCGTTTTCAAACTGCACAAAACGAGCTAGTCAAGGCAACTGCAATTGCAGTGAAAGCAGCTGCAGATTATCAAGAGGCCGCCGCTGCTGTTGTATTTACCCACCGCGAAATCGGAAAGTTGGCAATCAATGCTTACACATCAGGGGGTGGCCTGACAGATATTGAAGCGCTCCTATCTGCAAGTGGCCCCCAGGAAATGATTGATCGTCTAAACACGCTCGAAAATTTAGGAGCTGGCAATAAAACTGCGCTCAAGCGATTTAAGGCGGCAGAGGAGATTGCTCAAGCTGCAAAGCTAGAAGCGGAAATTGCTAAGGAAGCGCAGCGAGTTGTGACCTTAAAGGTTGCAGCAGCCAAGAAAGAGGCTGATGATGCAAAGGCTGAACAGCAAAAAGAGGTAAACAAACTTCAAGCCGTTCAGGATAAGTTGCAGCGAGAGTTGGCTTCTGCCAAGAAGGTGCGAATTACTCTTGAGCAGAAGCGACAGTTAGCAATTCTCGAAGAGACCCGTGCCAACGAGGCGGGTAAGGTCAAGAACCAATCCAAGATCTGGAAAGGTGGAGGCCCGACCGGAAAGAGCTCCTCGCGCACTACTGAGGCACAGCGATTGCAGGCGGTCGAATTTGCCAAGAAACAGGTGTTGGCGCGCAAGCCTTATGTGTGGGGAGATGAAGGCCCGAACGCATTTGATTGCTCAGGTCTTGTCTATGCCGCTTACAAGTCCGCTGGTTTAGGTTGGCCCATCTGGGATCGACTTAATTCAGGTTTGTACTACACCTACACAAAGCAGATTCCTCTTTCGGAAATGCAACCAGGTGATCTGATTTTTTACTCCTACAAAGGAACTATTAGCACAATTCACCACATGAGTATCTATGCAGGCGGAGGAATGATGTGGGAAGCACGGTCTACCAAGAGTGGTCTTCGTTATTCAAATATCTATAGCGTTCCAGGCATGATGCCGTACGCGGGGAGAGTATAAAAATGAAAAAGATAGTTGCCATATTGCTAGCACTTGTAATTCCTCAGACGGCATTTGCTGCGGGCGAGAGCATCGGTTCGCTCTCACATATTCACAACGTTGAGGTTTACGAAAAGAAGATTTTGCTGGGCACACACGCAGGGCTATATGAGTATCTCGATCCTAAAACAGTCTCGAATATGAGCCCAGAGGTCTTTGATGTTATGGGTTTAAGCATCGATGGCAAGAAGATTTATGCAAGCGGCCATCCGGGTCCTGGCTCTAAGTTGCCAGAGCCAGTGGGTCTCTTGCTGTCAATAGATGCAGGCAAGACGTGGAAGCAAGTTGCACTTCAAGGAAAAGTTGATTTTCATCAATTAGAAACTTTGGGTGCGCAGCTTTATGGAGCTGATTCACAGAGTGGTAATTTGATGTATTCGAAAGATTTTGGAAAGAGGTGGGTCACACTTGGTAAAAATACCTTTAGTGACATTGCCATAAGCCCTTCCAGAAAACGTATGGCGCTGGCTATTAGAGATGGCCAATTGATTCAAACACAGGATAATTTCATCTCTGTTGAAGAGGTCAAAGTGAGTCAAAAGTTTTCACAGCTAGAGTGGAATCAGAAACAACTTATTGCATCTGCTGGGAATGACCTTTATGAGTCAGTCAATCAAGGCAAATCTTGGAAAAAGATTTATGCATTCAAGGCTCCTATAGGGGTCTTGGCTCACTCACCTGAGTTGTTAGTCGCAGTCGTAGGCGATCAAGTGTGGAAGTCCTCAGATAAGGGCCGCACCTTTACCCTGGTCAACTAGGTTTCGGCGAGCAATTAACCGAGCTCCGTAATAACCTAAAACCATGCGTCGCACCCTAATCGCCTCTATCGCACTCGCCTTCGCCGCAACACTGGCAACTCCTGCATCTGCACATCAACCAGTCTTTCTGCTTCCCACCGACACAACCCCCAACGCAGGGCCGCTTCTTGTAGATGGAACTGTCTCGTTCGCGATTCGCGCATCATTTACAAAATCAGGTCAAAAGCAGGCATTTCGCGCCGCCCTGAAAGAAGGCGATTCGCTAGAAATTCAGTATCTGATTGTTGATAAGAAGCCAGAGAACACTCTGAAGAACACCATGTTGCCGCAGCTTGTCGTAACTTCTCCATCAGGTAAGAAGTTGACGATGAAATTAAATGAGCGCACAAAGTTCTACGAACCTTATGGCCGCACCAACTATCTCTATCTTGCTCGCTACAGCGCACCTGCTGAAGCTGGCATCTATCAATTTGTTGCTACAGCTCGCGCCCGTGCCGCAATCACTATTGCTGTTGGCGACAAAGAAATTCCGGGTGAAGTTTTGCGTGGAGCTGCGCCCGCACCAGCTGCGCCTGCACCAGCTTCGCCTGCACCAACACCTGCCGCACCTGCCGCACCAGCTGCAACTCCTACGCCGTCTCCAACACCAACAGCCGAGGTATCAACTCAGGCTGGCTACACGATGGCCAAGGTGAAAGAGAACAACTCAGCAGCTAGCTGCTGGTCAGTCATTAATGGAAACGTCTACAACCTGACACAGTGGATCAATTCGCATCCTGGCGGGCCATCTGTGATTCGTGGTTTATGTGGAGTTGATGGCACATCATCGTTTAATGGCAAACACCGCGGAGATGGCGGACCTGCCTCCATTCTTACTGGATACCTACTTGGTCCACTCGCTAAGTAATCTGCGCTAAAGTAAAAATGTGTCTTTAGACGAAGCAACAGTTATCTACGATGGCGATTGCCGCCTCTGTCAGGCAAGTATTAATTGGCTCCGTCTTAAGTTAGATATTGCAGCAGAGCCTTTTCAGCGCGCACACCTAGAACGCTTTGGTGTAACCCCCGAAGAATGTGCCAAAGAGGTAATTGTTTACACACCTAAGACCACCTACCGTGGCGCCGCAGCTGTTGCATATTTACTGCAAGCCCGCGGCAATCGCCTCGCATTCATTGTCATCACGGCATCAGGTCCGCTTGGTCGCTTCGGCTATCGCTGGGTTGCTACGCACCGCAATTCGCTCGCCATCACATTACTTACACGCATACTTGAGCGTCAGCGCTAGTTTCAAATCGAAGTAAAAGACCTATCATCACACCATGTCACTAGCGCTAATCACCGGAGCATCCCGCGGTATTGGTCGTGAAATCACTTTGGCGCTAGCTGCAGCCGGCCATCACGTCATTGCGGTATCTCGAAATCCAACGCCTGAGACCAACTCCAAGATCACCACCATCGCTTGCGATATCAGCGACATCAACGCAGTTACCAAATTACAGGCAGATGTTGCAGCGCAACATGGACCAGTGCATATTCTTGTCAATGCGGCTGGAGTATTTGGCCCCATCGCGCTGATTAAAGATTCCGACCCACATGCATGGGTTGAAACAATCATGATCGACACCATCGCTGCCTATTACACATCGCGCGCATTCTTACCAGCCATGCTGGAAAACAAATGGGGCCGCATTGTTAACGTCAGCTCGGCTGCAGCCCTGCACCAACCAGGCAAACTCAATAGCGCCTATGCCACTGCCAAAGTTGCACTCAATCAATTCACGCGACATTTAGCTGCAGAAATTAGTGGCTCAGGTGTAACGGCGAATGTGATTCATCCAGGAGATGTCCGCACTGAGATGTGGGCAGATATCAAAGCAAAGGCAGATGCACTTGGCGCCGATGGCGCTGATTACAAAGCCTGGGTTGATTGGGTTGAAGAAACCGGGGGAGATGCGCCAACCAAGGCGGCAGATCTCATTCTTAAGTTAGTGAGCGATGAATCGGCCGATACAAATGGACTCTTCTGTTGGATTGAAGATCCACTACAAGCACCCATCCCAAGTTGGGATAAGCCAAAAGATTCTCGCCCCTGGCTGTAACTACTTCTTTAAAGTGCGCGCACGATCAAGATTAGACGGCCACTTAATTGTGACGCCCAACTTTTCAGCAGCGTAAAGCGCCCATCGCGGATTACGTAACATCTCTCGCCCTAAGAACACTGCATCAGCTTCGCCACTTACAACGATGTGATCTGCCTGCTCTGGTTCAGTGATGAGACCAACCGCAGAGGTCAGAATTTCTGCTTCAGTACGAAGAGCGGTTGCAAAGGGAACTTGGAAGCCAGGCTTCACATCAATTTTGGCGTTATGGATTGCACCGCCACTGGAAGCATCAATCAGATCAACGCCCAGAGTCTTTAACTCTTTAGCAAGTTCAACTGAATCAATCAGATTCCAACCGCCATCTGCCCAATCGCTAGATGAGATACGCACAAAGAGAGGAGCGCCTTCAGGAATTACCTTGCGCACGGCCGTCACTACTTCGCGCAAGAAACGAGTGCGATTTTCAAAGCTGCCACCGTATTCATCAGTGCGATGGTTCATGAGCGGTGAATAGAACTGGTGCAACAGATATCCGTGAGCTGCGTGGATTTCAATGACATCAAAGCCAGTCTTGACTGCGCGCGCTGCCGCATCTGCAAAGGATTTAACCAGCCCTGCAATATCAGCAACGCTTAGTTCGCGTGGAACTGGATAACCTTCAAAGGCGACCGCAGATGATGAAACTGCCTGCCATCCACCTTCGGACTCACTTGCCATTAAGTGGTCATCCCAAGGTTTCATCGTTGACGCCTTGCGACCTGCGTGTGCGAGCTGAATTCCCATCTTCACGCCGAAGCGATGAGCAAACTCAATCATCGGCGTAAAGGCTGCAGCATGTGCGTCATCTTCAATCGATGGGCACCCAATAGAGATGCGACCTTCAGGGACGACTCCAGTTGCTTCAACCATGATCAACCCTGGACCACCTGTAGCAAATGCACCTAAGTGCACCTGATGCCACTCGCCGACTAAGCCATCTTTCGCCTCATATTGGCACATCGGTGAAACCCAAGCGCGGTTAGAAAATTCAACATCTCGGATCTGCAACGAATCAAATAAGTGGCTCATATGGACAGGTTACTCGGGGTAACCACACGCTCTTCATCACGTCTCTATGAATTGCATTACGGAGTCAATTGTCCAGAAAAAGCCGAAGTCGCCGCGATAACGGCGACTTCAGTTAGCTGAGGTCCTTAGCAAGGGATCCCTCGAGAAGTAATTCTCGAGGGGTTCTTTATATCAGCATCAAAAGAGAGTGAGCAATCAATATTGTGCAAAGTCTCTATCTTTCTTAAACATGGTTACGGAGAGTAACCTGAACTAGTGCAGGCGAAGACCAAGAACGGCTTTCCACCAAAGACTTGCGAACGCTGTGGTCGCCCCTTTGAATGGCGCAAGAAATGGGCGCGCGATTGGGAGAATGTGAAGTACTGCTCAGAGAAATGTAAGTCAGGTAAATAACTAACCGACTGTAACGATTCCTTTGCTGACCCTTACTGGTACTGAAGGAAGTCCAGATGTTGCAGGTCCCTGATTAAGCGCACCATCTACTTCAAACTTTGATCCGTGCGCATCGCAGTACCAACCATCTTCTTGCTTAATGACTGTTACGCCCTGATGCGGACACAAAAGAGAGAACGCCTTGAAGGTGGAAGTGCCGGTACGCAATAACGCTACGGGCCGGCCCTTCACACTTCCAATGCTTGCAGACTCTCCCACGGCGACAACCTTAGGAATATCTCTCATACGAATTGAAAGACGTCCACCAGCTGCCTTCTTCACAACGCTGGCGCCTTCAGCTGACAAAGGAGTCAGAGAGAGCGTTGCAATTCCGCAAATGCCAGCGATGAGTGAGCGACGTGAGAGATCAGCCATTTTTTACTTACCTGCAATCTTGCTATAGATAGTGACATCTGCTGTTGCAAATGCAGCGCCATCAGGAAGTGCTCCTTCAGGTAGGCCCAGAAGCGAGACTATCGCCGCCGCAATTCCAGGGGCAAGAGATAGCGCAGCGCCTGGGTAGACAGTTGTGCGCAGCTTTGCTTTACGGTCATTGGTGACCTTAACTTTGATTGCACCACCGTTAGTAATTGAAAGTGCAACCATGGCATCCATTCCTGCCTGTGGGATCACAGCTGAAACTGTGCCCTTGGCAAGATCAATCAAAGGATTACGAAGGACGACCTGCTTATTGTTTGCAGTGTTATGAAAGACAATATTGCTGCCCACATGTGCAACTCCACCCTTGGTAGCAGTTACTGGCACGTGAAAGACCATCTGTGAATTTGCTGCATCGAGTGAATCACCGATAACACCGGCAGTTGCTCCACCCTGGACATACATAACGACGCCAGCGCCTTCAAGAAGAGATGTAAGACCTGCAACGGTCTTAATGTGAGTCATGCTCTGATTTGCCTTGGCATCGGCGCTTGCACCGGTCATGCCAAGTGATGTGAAAACTGAAACAGCGACCAGCGTTGCGATAGAACGTTTACGCATTTCTATTTCTCCTTCTTCGCGCCTGACTTCTGTAAGGCTATGAACAGACAAGGTAAGTGCAACCACCTACCCCCGCAACTTTTAATGTGCAGCCCCTCTAGTACTCTCGGCCACATGCCCGAGCTCCCTGAGGTAGAGACAGTCCGCCGTGGACTACAACACCTTGTGACCGGCTATCGCATCACCGAAGCCCTTGATCTGCATCCACGCGCACTCAAACCTGAATCGATTGCGCCTCTTGCCACTCTCAATGGCGCAAAGATCACCGGTACCAATCGCCGCGGCAAATTTATGTGGCTGACACTCAATCGCCCGTATGTATTAGTCGCACATTTAGGAATGAGCGGACAATTCTTAATTCACCAAAAGAACCTTCCCAAAGCCACACATGTTCGCGCTCAATTCAACTTAAAGAAGACGATGCGCACGCAAGAGCTTGTCTTTAATGACCAACGCACCTTTGGCTGGCTTTCAATAGAAGAGCTCACAGACAACGTCCCAACTTCAGCGCAACACATCGCCCCAGACCCTTTTGATTCACTCTTTAATAAAGCAGCAACAGTAAAGAACTACCTACGTCGCAATATAAAGATAAAGACAGCGCTTCTTAATCAAGAGATCATGTCTGGTGTTGGCAATATCTATGCCGATGAAACCTTGTGGCGAGCAAAGGTTCACCCCGAGACCATCACATCAGAGCTTTCAGCGAAGAAGATTGCCACCATCATCGATTACGCCACCGAAGTAATGAGTGAGGCCATTGAAAAGGGCGGTACTTCATTTGATGATCTCTATATCAACGTCAATGGCGAGAGCGGATTCTTCGAACAATCACTAGCTGCCTACGGACAAGAAGGCGAACCTTGCCCTCGTTGTGGAACACCGATTAAGCGCATCACCTTCGGCGCCCGTTCTTCACACTTCTGCCCTCGTTGCCAGAAGCGCTAGGAATTACTGACTGTAATCAACTTTCCTGAATCAGTAGTTGCAAGAAGAGAACCGTTACTCAACACCTCAAGATCGCGGATGCGATCGCCCATATCAACGCGCACGCTCTCGGTGACCTCTAACTTCTCATTGACCTTCATAAAGACCAATACCTCTTCACGCAAAGTTCCGAGCACCAACGCCCGGCCCCATGTGCCCCAACCCGCGACAGGCAACTGCACCAATTCAGTCGGTGCAATTGATGGAACCCAATAGGTAATCGGCTCTATATATCCCTCATGCGATCCCGTCTTACCCGGCTTCACATAATCCCCACCGCTATATGGCTGACCATAAGAAACAAATGGCCATCCGTAATCGCCACCATCTTCAATCACATTTAACTCATCGCCTCCACGCGGCCCATGTTCTGCTGTCATCAAGACCTTCTTATCGAAGAGAACGATTCCTTGTGCATTGCGATGTCCTTGTGAGACCTTCACTGCAGACTTAGCAGTTAACTTAAAGACCGAACCCAAATCACCGCGCTTGCTGCGGTTATCAATCTCGGTATAGCCCAAATCTCCGATAGTCACATAGACACTATTCTTATCAATGACTTCAAAGCGCCCAGCTGTATGTTGCACCGCAGATACCGGCACACATGGCTTGCTCACAAACCATTTACGCACAAAGGCAGCCCGCTGCTTCTTGCGGTCATAGGCCAACTCATCGACAGCGACTTCAACACAAGAGCCACCCGCACCTAATCGCGGATAAGAAATCAGCAACTTTGCCGAAGCGGCGCTTTCAGAGAGAACGGCAATATCGTTAATGGCAAAGCGAGAATCAACTTGACGTCGATCTGCCGGAATAAACTTTCCTAAACTGCGAAGAGAAGTCTTTGCCTTATTCCACGTTAACAGCTCACCGCCACTGCGCCCGCCTCCCAACAAGACAGTGTCATCTTTTAAGAGCGCAAGAGCTGGCCCACGTGTATTGCCACCTTCAGTTACGCCCTTATCTATTGAGCGACTGGTGATCTTCAGCGATACAGAACCATCTTCAAAATCCGCAGCACTTGCAGGCACACCCGCTACGAGAAAGAGCGAGGTAAGAAGCGCTACGACCTTCTTCATTGTGGGAAGTAACCGTCAATAACTCCGCGCACAAAATCAGCACGATTGTCAGCAGAGATATCCAAGATACCTTGCTTCAGCGCTGCCACAGGAAAGTAGATATTTGCAATCTGTGTAATGCGCTCACGAGTTGCCTGACCGCTCTTAACGCTATCAATTAACTCACTAGCACCAGGAAGCATCCCAATATCAATTTGATCTAAGTAAGCGGCGCTATTGAGAATCTTCTCGCCCTCTTCAACGCCGAGCGCGTATGCGTCTCCGCCAGGGAGCAGATCCTTCACTTGATCGGTAACGCCTGTTAACTGTGTACGCAAATCTGAGATAAATGATGCACCCGCACTGAGGGCAATCGCGATACCGGCAAGAACAGCAACTGCTGCAGCAATAATCTTCATAACGCCAAAAATATCAGCGCCCCTGAACTATCGCCCGTCGAACCCCGCTGACCCACCTGTAACGGTCAGCACTCATAACCGCAGAGCTTCAGAATTCCCAGTAGTACTTACCCTCGCAGGTAAGAATCTTTGTGCACATCGCATCCAGCGACATAGCACCGTTGTATTGCTCCTCCGTGCTGGACCACGAAACAGTGCCAATTACATTTCCTTCATTATCAACAAGTGGCCCACCGCTATTTCCGGCGGAGACATTGGCAGTAATCAACACCTCGGTATCCGTTACGTTTAACACCGTTCCAAATGAAATAGAGCCTTGGTAGGCATCAGCACTTCCAGAGGTCATCACCCAGTAACCAGGAAACGGCGCACTTTGCGCAAGCTTCAGCGGTGGGACCTTGAGATCTGAAACAAGCACCGCTAAATCATTTTCTTTATCCATCGTAATGATTCGCGCTGAGAAGGCCTTCTTATAAGCTCGCGAAATAGTCAGATACTTTTCTTGGCCGATGCAATCATCGATGACGTGATAATTCGTGATGTAAACCTGTTCGTATTCGCTGTATTGCTCTTCATCTAAAACAACTGCCCATGCTGAACCGATGCCCTCTTTCTTCGGAGCATCGCAGAAGACCGCAACCGTGGAGCGGGATGTGTCATTAACAATCTTGTTGACATCCCGCGGCTGCACATAACCATCAATAGCTGGATCAGTAATCGAATACTGCTGCGCCGGCGCCCACGCCAAAAAGAACGCACCCATCGCAAAGGGAGCAGCAACGATGACAAGCAGGGCAACAAACTTATTGGCAGGTGATTCACTCATGTAGTGAGCCTAGAACCCACCACTGACAACTCCAGTACTCGCCACTCATTGATTAACCACTGCAACATCTAAACTAACCCCCATGAAGTCACGCCGCGCCTTTGCACTCCTGCCGCTGCTTCTCTTGATTGCAGCCGTCACCTTTCGCATCTCAGGTGATCATGACCTCTGGCTAGACCTTGCCCCTGTGCCATATGAAATGAAGGTTCCCGCCGAAATTGCCCAGCGTCTAGAAGTCGAGAATCAATCTGCAGATATGGATGATCAATTTCTCCAAGAGGCTTACACCGATGGCGCCATCTCAATCATTCGTGTTTCCTATCAGCCAGCCGTAGGGGAGAAGACCTGGTTTATGGCTGCCTACTACTTCAATGAAGCAGATCTAGATAAGACCATCGTTCCCGATGAAGTTCCGCCATACGGATTTAAATTAATCACCAAGAAAGGTATGGCGCTCAGCGTTTCAGGCCCACAAGATTCAATTTATGAACCCACTAGCCAGGATGGAAAGAACATCAGCAAGTTATACGACATCTTGTATAACGCAGATTCATATCGCGCTAAACCCTAGAAAGTTAGCGCTCGCCTTCTTTCAGCTTTACTCAGAGAACTGGTCCCACATCCCCGACCAATCGCATTGAGTACAACCCACATCTGCTTCGCTCATGATGCATCCGCCAACAATGTATTTCTCAAAGGGGAAGTCATCACCCGGCATTCCATAGAGAATCTTCTTCAGCCCCACATGGCCACATTGCGGACAAGCCAATGTGCGCAGCTGCTTACGACGCCTACGAGATGAGTTCACCCTAGAAAGTTAGCGCCTACCACTGACATCCCGCACCGCTCTACACTCACCTCATGCACCGCATCCGCATCGCGCTACAACTACTACTCGGAGTCATGCTCACCTACGCAGGTATCACTCACTTAACTACCAGCCGTAATGAATTCCAAGCACAAGTACCTACCTGGCTTCCACTCTCACCTGACTTTGTCGTTATCGCATCCGGTGTTGTCGAAATACTCCTTGGCCTCTGCCTCATCTCAATGCAACGCCGCCGCCACGTAGGAATCGCCACCGCACTATTCTTCGTCGCCATCTTCCCCGGCAACATCTCGCAATACGTCAATGGAATCGACGCCTTCGGATTAGATACCGACCGCGCTCGCGCAATCAGATTGCTCTTTCAACCACTGCTCGTTATCTGGGCGCTCTGGGCCACCGAGTTCTGGCAACCCCGCAAAACCACACCACCTGCCACCCAACGCGATGATCTCGAAGAAGACACCATCTACGGCTGATTAGCTACCCAAGTACCCCTTAAACGCTGAGGCTGATCTACTAGTTGCACGAGAACCAGTGAGCTTGAACTTCGCCTCCCATGTATTGAGCGCGAGGTAAGACTCACGCTTCCACACAGGAACTGACTCAAATAACTCACGTGCTTGTAACAAACCCCAATCTTCTAAAGTCCCTGCAATGTCGAGCGCTCGCCACATAGTGTCAATTGCTTCTTCTAACGCAGAACCCTGCAGCGCCATCGGGATCGAAACCCCATTCATTATCGAATGTCGCCCTAATGGAAGAGAAAATCCCTGATTCGCCTTCAAGTATTTGTTGTATTTCAAACACACCTCACACGCGTTCCACGAATACCGCCCCGTACCTCCAGCCACAGATGCAGCACACAAGTAACACAAGTGAAAACCACTAGGGCAATCAACTCCAGGGTATGGCTTGTAAACCTCGCAGCGACAACGCTGCATTCCTAATCCTGCAGAGGTAAGCCCAAAACAAGTAGTACAGACCAATAATCCAATCGGTGGCATAGCAAATAGTCCTTACTGGACCTCATAGAGACCCGCTCTTCCGGCGGTGTCTTTCATCGCCGGCAGGTCTTCCTTTAGAACCACCGTGCGCGAGTAATGCGCGGATTGGTACTAAGCAAGCTAAAGGGCTTAACGCTTAGTTCTTGACCTAGGAAAAGAATAGCAGGAGGGAGTGACAATTCCACCCGAATCTTTGTTTTTAGTGCCCAGCTTCGACTGACTTAATCGAAGTTCCTAAATCTACATGAAATTGCTTTAAGGAATCTAGTTGCAACTTGATTTCAGTGCTCTCTTTGTAGCTGTTGAATTCGCCGTTAGCTTTTCCAAGGTCTAACTTAACCATCCCATTGTAGATGTTTTGAGAAATTCTTACTTCAATCAGAGCCATTCCGTCGTTAGAAAAGTTAGCGGAACCCCTGTGCCATCCTGATTCACATTCATCTTCCTCGCATCATGATGGATGTTTCATGCCTTACCTTTCTAATAGTCTAAACAAAAGAAGTACTTTACGGAAAGCCCAACAGATTTCAATGAGGGAAACTACTGAAAATCGGAACGAACTTATTCATTGATAACAAATGTAATTCAGTTAGGCAGAGAAAACAGATCATTCAGGTGGTGAATGTCTTTAGAGTCTCTAGTGAAAATCTCTCCGTTCATGCCTCGAGCTACTAATTCTTTAGTCAACGAAATGATTTTCTTTCGGTTCGACGCTTCTACCCATGCCGGATAAGGCAATCTTTCGACATCCTTACTCTGTATATTTCTGGTGTGATTAATAACGTTCTTGAGGATGTCAGACGCAATTTCTGTCATAGTCCACCCAAATATCAACCAGAACTCATCAGCATCAACCCCATCTCTCAAAAAAGCACATGGTGCACCGCTATCCAAGATGTATCCCTCAGGAAGGTATTTCATGTTGATTTTGGGTGCAACTAGAGGCCAAGTCATTCCTTGCCTTAGGAAAAACTTTGCTCCTCCGACTCCGTGAAGATACCAATTACCATTTTTCTTGAAAGTCAACACTGCGTCACCATCATCCTTCCAATAAACAACCCATTTTGGTGCAGCATAAACAATTCCAGAAGCGGCTTTGTTATAGAAGCGATAATCAGGATGAGGAAGCTCAATTACGATCGGATCGTTTAAGTCTGAAATCCTCAAATTTCTCCGTTTTATTCCCAATAGTTCTTGGCTTTTAATACTTTGTTGACTCGATGCCGAGAGCTGATTCAATCTCGCTCGTGCTAATTCTCCTTCGAGAGTAATTGGATCGTCAAAAAACTCAAAAGACTTAGTCTCTAGTATTTTGTTGTCATGAATCTCACGCACGAAGAGTTCATTATTACCAATAGTCATTCCAGAAGTACAGACAATGTAATCTTTGAGGAAAGCGCCAGTAAAGTATTTAGAGTAGTCCGCATTCATTTTCCATGAGAAATTGCCAGTACTTTCCATAATCTTCCTAGAGACTGTCTTTCCCTCGATAACAATTTCATCAGTTTGTTGTCCTCTTATGGCGTCCAATACGAGGACTGGTTGAGTCGTTTCTTCTGAAAAGTAGTTGAGTGTTTGGATCCGACAATTTGCCTGATCCATCAATCGATGTCGAAGTCCCATCATCGTGTTGATGGTTAAGAAAGTGTCTGAGGTGATAAAAACCAACTTGCCCCCGTCTTTCAGCAATTCGAGAGATTGAGCGATAAAGAAGGAATAAGTCTCCTTCTTTAAATTATGACCATTCCAAGATCCAAACTGTCTATCTAGGGCATTCTCTAATAACGGATCGAATGTTCCGCCATATGGAGGGTTTCCAATAATTACGTCAAAAGAGTTATTGAGGTAGGGAGTGGCAAAAAAATCTGCTTGCTGGAGATTATGGACTTTAATCTGCCCATAGATAGATTCAAGTTTCTGAATAGCTCTTGAATATAGTTCGGCATCTAGTTCAACACCGAAAAGCTGGTTTTGGAAAATGTGGTTGAGTGTCGTCTGCTTGCGATTGCCGTGAGCAGTGATGAGTCCCTCTACAGCTTCGATGAGAAATGCTCCTTCACCAAAACTTGGCTCTAGAACGAGTGACTCAGTTGTCCAATTGATCTTACTCTCAGCAACAACTTGCTTGGCTAAGTTAGATGGAGTCATAAACTGACCTAATTGTTGCTTGGTTGTTCTCCCTGCCTTTGCTTTAGCCAAAATTCAAAGTTTCCTGACTAATTTTGTGTGAGTAATTAGCCATGTATAAATCTGCAGATTTTCGAATGATATCTAGTGAATTCTTTCTATCAAGGAATAATTGCTTATCGCCCTCTTCTCGCAACATAATAAGTCTTTCGATTTTCTGACGCACAGTCAAAGATTCAATCTTCTTGCCCGACTTCATGAATTCATTGAATTGTCTCTCTTTGAGCATGAGCTGACCGGGTCCAGAATTAAAAGTTACAAAATCTAAATAGTCCAACATGTCAACGAGAAAAACCCTTGGCTCAATTATATTTCCCTGACCAGATGGGTTGGCTGTAATGTTCATTTTCACAATAAGCAAATAGTAGCTGTCAATAACATCTGCCAGGGTGAAATTGAGTACACGCATAAGAGAAACAAGATTAGGTTGTCCTCCGCTGTTTTCTTCCCACAATCCAGCTTTGACGTTTACTGGGTTATACATTTCATTTGAGTACACCCATATATCGCCCATAGATCTCGCGCGAACCTTGCCCTTGGAATTGACTTGTTGCCCTGTTTTTAACTTCGTTGAGAGAAATTCGGTAGTTTTCTCGTCAACATAATCTGCGATTCTGTGGCCAATCTCTTTTCCAGAAGCAATTTCTTGGAACGCGCGATCATCAACATGTTTTGACCAAAATTCCTCAGTCAGTTTGAGTATGCGTGAGATATCTGTGGGATTAATCAATCTTGCCTCCCCGTCATGCAAGAATTTGCGATTTCAAGCAAATGTTTGACTGAGCCAGAGTTTCCTGCGAACCCGTTTCTAGCTAGAAGTGGGCATGTACTCGAAAGTGGCAAAGGTCCGTCCATGGATATAAGTTATACTGTAAGTCACTGGGCAGATACTAAGCGTAACCATTGTTTCTCAGCATTTCTCGATCACAACAGGAGAAGATTGAACCTTTGTATGCGGACCTTTTTTGCCAAGGAACGCGCTTGGCTTCCACATAGTTCAACTATATTGACCATCGATTGAGAAATGGGATGTTTGTTTTTTTGAGTGTGATTGCTGGGGTGAGGAAACCTGTCACGATCAGCGCTATCAAATTGCGTGTTTAGCCAGTCCAATCAGGTAGCCCACTCCAAAGCCAAAGCCCACAGCTGCGTATAGATATGTGAACCAGGTGAGCTCTGCTGGGATCTTAAGAGTGAGGGCTCCTAGCGCTGTAGCGCTGATACACATCACCTTTGCCACATTGCCTACTCGTGCATCACTGCTCTGGGCTGCGATGTTCCACATATTTCCGGCTAGAGCAAAGACTGTTATGCCGATCATGCGCATGGACCAGGAGAGCTCATCTGTGGTCTCAAGGGCAAGGAGTTCGAGAAAGAGTGAGGGCAGAGCCAGAAGAAAGAGTGCGGATGCTCCAAAGACGATGGAGCCACATTTGAGGGTGGTGCGTAGGGCTGGGTAGTTCATGGTTCGAGATTACAACCAGACCTTCATAATCTAGGGTTGGCCACCTACAAGAAATAAGGAGTTAAGACCATGGGTGCTTGTCAGTGCGGATATACAACTGATCCAGAGAAGAACTGCAATGGAACACATAATGTCGTCAAGGCTGTGAAGGCTGATTTGGCTGTGAAGTTAGAGGCTGCTGGTTTTCCACATGCAGCTGAGTTTGTAAGAAACGATAAGTAAATCTAGGACTTGCTGGTGGGTTCTATTTACGGTGGGTAGTTCCTCAACTACCGTTTGTCGTATGAGAGCCACCAAGTTTTGGACAGTAGTAACGCTCACAGGCTTCGCATTAGCAGGCCTGAACTATTCGAGCGCTTACGCTGCAGTGAAAGCTGGAGCTGCCTGCAAGAAGGCGGGGCAGACCAGTTCTACTGCAGGTGTGAAGTACATCTGCACCAAGTCGGGCAAAAAGTTGGCGTGGAAGCGGGTAGCTGCCTCTAAACCGCTTGCTCCAGCGCCTTTGGCAAGTGCAAGTCCAGCGGCATCTCCAACATCTTCACCAAGGCCAACTGAAGTTGTCCCAGTAGCCCTTCCAACCAGCTTCTCTGACTTAGTTCAGAATCGAAAAGGTATTTCTCAAGCAGCCTGGACGAAGGTTAATCAAACAGTCCTTAATAGCGTTTCCAAGATAGGCACTTTTGATATCTACACAGGGCCGAGGACAAAACCATATTTTGATGATTATCAAAAGGCAGCAAGCTTCGTCTCAAGGCTCTTCCCAAATACGGCCGAACCTGCCTCAAATATTGTTATTCGCTATATGTATGCCGACTTAGCGTGGGCAGAAGCAAAAGTAAATGAGCTGCTATCAAAATCTGAGATTGAAAGATTAACACGCGACGAGGGTGGACGACTGCTCACAAGTAATTGTGATTCAGGTGGGGCAACTTGCATGGGCTCAAAACAATTGACTTTAAAAAATGGAACAAACCTGGTGTTGCAGGGCGTGCCTGAGAAGCTTTACCCAGGTGATATTGCTGGCAAAGATCGTTTTTATAGTGGAATGCTGGAAGCTCACGAGTATTACCACGGACTCCAGCGCATTCCACTTCTAGGAATAGGAATAGATCAGAAGGATCATCCACCCGTTTGGTTTGTTGAAGGTTCGGCAGAATGGGTGCAAAACGCGGCTATCAATCATGCCGACATTAAGAAGTATAAGAATTTTTTTGAATTGGATTGTCAATCGTCCTGTAAAGCTTTGAAGAAATCAGATATTTCTCGGATTCTCCAAGAGGCAACAAATAGTTCATTCCCAAGTGGATATGACACTTTTCTCAACTACAACCTGGGAAGTATCCTTATTCAAAGCCTTGTAGCCATATCTAATCCAGAGTCGATTATGGCGATGTATAAAGAGATTGCAACCAAAGTGGGATTTGCTGCTGCCTTCAAGAATGTCTATGGAATTGAGTGGAGCCAGGCCATTCCGATTCTGTCAGAGGCTGTTTACTTAAATCTTCAAGACAGTTAGAGCAACAGGTACTAAGGCTTGGGTGAATAGCCCATCACTTTCAATTCACCCGAGGGCGTTGCTTTGATGAGGACGCCTTCACCGGAATCGAGTGAGACTCCGGCGACTGCCTGAAAGTTAACGAAGTGTCCGACAAAGACGAGAAGACCGCGGGTGTTGCGGTGGCTCTGGATGCGCTTTTTAATGTTGGCAGTTTGTGGGTGGTTGAGTAGGTCTGATTCTTGAAAGAGTGAATCTAAGTTTCTATTGGGGCGCACTTTTCCGATGTTGAGAAGCTCTGCTGTCTCTTTGGCGCGGCACCATCTGCTGGATTCAACGCGAAGGATTTTTACTTCACGGCGTTGTAGCCATTGACCGATTTCTCGGGCGTCTTGACGACCTTCATCGTTGAGGTTGCGTTGGGTTGAGCAATCGTTGACGTTGAAGTTTTCGGGATCGCCGACTCCGGGGGCGAGGGCGTGGCGTATGAGTAAGACATAGCCCTTTGGATTTGTTCCTTGTAGCTGATCCCAGATTGCTAACTCTTTTGCATGGGTGGGTGTGGTGAAGAGGGTTGCTGTCAGGGCTACAGTCAGGATGGCAGCGAGGGTGGTGTGCGTGCGCTTCCAGTAAGCCATAGGAAAAGGCTATAACGCACGCGTGTTGAGCGCCTTGTCAGTTTGGGGCTCTAGGCTTGCTGCATGATTGAAACGTTGGCATCTCCGGTTGTTCGTGTATTGCTTGTCTTGATAGGGGCAGCTCTTGCCTATTACAAGGGGCGGCGCATGGTCTTGTGGGGGCTGCTGACATTTCTGATCGGGCCACTTGCTTTGGTGGTCTTGGCATTTCGTAAGACGTTAGAACGTAAGTCCTATCCCTGGATTGATTCCTATCAACAGCGGGTGGCATCAAAGGGGATTGAGAAGAAGTTCGAAGATTTAGGAACGACTGATGATTTCTTGCGCGAGATTGAGAACGATAAGAAAGATGAGAAGTAAAGCAACGCCATGAGTCTTCGCTTTAGAAGGTCGATGAAGTTGCTGCCTGGTGTGCGGCTGAACTTTAGTAAAGAGACGATCGGTATGTCCTTTGGTGTGCCGGGGGCGAGATACACGATTAACTCAAAGGGGCGAAAGACGTTTAGTACGGGTATTCCTGGAACTGGTTTATATAACGTTGAAACGTTAAGTGGGGGTTCGCGCTCGCGGCGTGGGGCTGGGAATCAAGAGATGTCATCGGCTGAGGCGACTTGGGAGAACACCAATCCCAATAGTGGGCCGCCAGCACCGGGGTTATTTGCGCGTAAGGCAGAGCGTGAGCTCAATACTTTCTTACACGATATTTATGATGCAGAGGCTCCTGATGATGCGGCTTCAGTCATTGAGAAGGCAGCTGCGCTACGTGCAAAGTATGAAGAGCTGAAGTTTCCACTTGAGTTAATTGCCTTCTTGCATGGCATTACCGATGATAAATGGGAGAACGAGGCTGCCGAATGGGGAGCCAGTTTGTGGCAGTACCGCGAGCTAGTCTTTAACGATAAGTATGTGCGTAAGTACTTTAGGGGGATTAAGCCGAGCGTCACGATTTCAACGGGGATTACAACTTCTCTTAACTACAACGAGCAGACCTTGGGCCTTATCTGGGCAGAAGTGTTGCAGGGGCAGAAGAAATTTGATGAGGCAGTTGCGGTGTTGCTTGAGATGGTGCCAGATCAGATGGTGGGGATTTCACTTGCTGATATTGAGATCAGTAAGGGCGATTTCGATGGAGCGATTGAGACAACTGAAGATATTGAAGTAATGGATGATGCCACCGCGATGATGATGGTGCTGCGTGGTGTGGCATTTCGTGGCAAAGATATGCAAGAGGCTGCCGTTGAATGCTTTAAGCGCGTCTTGAAAGAGCAGAAAATATTGCCTGAGGCCTTGGTGCATCGCACCTTATTTGAGCGGGCTGAAAGTTATGCCCTGATGGGCAAGAAGGCGATGGCGATTAAGGATCTCGAGAAGATTCTCGTAGATGAGCCAAATTACCCAGAGGTTGAGAAGAAGCTCGCTGCGTTGAAGTAGAAAAACCCGCAGATTGCTCTGCGGGTTTTTCGTGTAACTCTTAGCTTTTGAGGCTAATCGAACAGTTCCCTGACTCCGGTCATAAATTATCACGGATGAAGTCGCCCGGGGCTTCTTTGGTTAAAAAATCTCTGCATTTTGTCAGTTTTAGGCCTTAGGCTTTTGACTATGAAAAAGAGTGTGCGAATCTCCGCAGTTCTTATTGTGATGTTTTTGATTCAGCCTCCAGCAATTGCATCGGTAAAGGCGGGTAGCGCTTGCACAAAGCAGGGCGTGAAGCAGATCAGTGCCGGTAAGAGTTTTACTTGCGTAAAGCAGGGCAAGAAGCTGGTCTGGAACAAAGGTGTTGCCGTAAAAAAGCCAGTAGCTCCTGTTGTTGCGTCGCCTCAACCTTCGGCAAATCCAACTCCTTCTCCTTCTCCTTCTCCTTCTGCAACACCTACACCGCAACCTTCACCTACTGCTGTGCCAGTGCAGAATGAAGCGCAATGGCAAGATCCGCGAGTAGGAACCCCTTGTACAAAAGAGGGCGAAAGTATTCCTAATCAGATTTTCTTATTGACGTGCATGCCTGCAAGTAAAATTGTGCCTGGCAGTACAGATAACAAACTTTATTGGTTCCAGAATAATCCACCACCAGGTTGGGTCTCAGATCAGCCTGCTAAGGCATCACCCTCACCATCACCTTCAAAAAAGAAGGTTGCATTTACGCCTTGGGCAACAACTTTTGATACTGAGGATATGACCCAGATTGCACTTGCCAAAACAACTGAGTACTTAGGAACAGTAAAACCAAGTAACGCTTACACGTTGTTTGTAGATCCAGCGCTACCGGCGGCAGACCGTGAGCGAGTTCTAAAGTCGATTGATTATGTGAATGGAGCCTTCAGTAATTTATTGCAAGGTCGAGTCAAGGTATTCCTTGGAACAACTCATCAATGGTCAGCTAGCGCAATGCGCGGCGCAGGAACTTGGGCGGGAGACCCAGGAGCGCCATTTCCTTGCAGTGATGGAAGCCGTGATGCTTATTGCGCCGGACCAGATGTTGCATTGATGACTTTTAGCGATATCTACAAGCCAAACTCAACCTATGGCTGGGATGTAGGAAGACTTTCAACTCCTGCACACGAAATGTTCCACACAGTTCAGTTTGCTTTAAATGGTTCCAATATTCCGCCAAGCAATCCAACCTATATGCCTCGATGGATTATGGAGGGAAGTGCAAACTACTTCGGTTTTTACATCGTCGATAAGTTAGGGCTTGGCACTTACCAAGAAGGCAGGAAGGGACAAGTCACTACCAATCCTGGCTATAACACCGTGGTGCCGTTGGTTCAGTACGACAACTTCAACTCTGATCCCTACGGAATTGGGCAAGCTGCAAGTGAGTATTTGATTGCATCTGTCGGGTTTGAGAACTTCCTCAATATTTGGAAGTTTACGAAGTCAGAGAACAGCTTCGTTCAAGGATTCCGCAAGGCCACAGGCATCGAGTTGTCGGACTTCTATTCGAAGTTTGAGGCTGCGCGTGGATCGATGAAGATCGGTAACGGCTAGGTGTGTCTCTAGTTATTTAAGGGGGCCAGGCGTACCCTTTAATATGGCTAAAAAAGAGAGTGAGCGGATTGAGACCTCAATTCTGCCCCTTAAATATGTTGATGCAGTTGAAGATATCTTCCATGCAGTTCTCGCTCTTGCGCTTCTGATTATTGGAATAGGCGCCTTTTACTTCAGCATCGAGCGTCTGATTACAACTGCCCCCTTCTTTCCCAATGGAATGATTCAAGGCGTTAATGACATCTTGTTTATCGTAATTATCTTGGAAATCTTGCGCACCGTAATCTCGCGCTTTACTGATGGTGTGTATCAGCTCGATAAGTTCTTGATAATTGGTGTTATTGCAGCTGTGCGACACATTCTGACTGTGGGCGCATCTCTTACGTTGCAGACCGGAAAGACAGATCAGGCTTTTGAGCGTGCGATGTATGAGATGGGGCTTAATGCTCTGATTGTGGTGGCGTTGGTCTTTGCTATCTTCTTATCGAAGAACGCACACCGCGAGAGATAAGTTTTACTTGAAAAGCAAAAGTCTTACTCTCGCGCTAATCCTGGCTCTTTGCACAATTGTGCCAATCTCATCTGCAGCGGCAAAAGTTGGTGCAACCTGTACAAAAGTGGGTACCAAGAAAGTTGAAGGCGGTTTAAATCTTGTCTGCACCAAGCAGGGCAAGAAACTGCAATGGGCCAAGGTGAAGACTCAAGCCGTCCCTAAGCCAACACCCACCGCTAGCCCTTCTCCAACCGCCACCACAAGCACCGCTGAAGCACCAAAGACAGAGACACAATCAAAGTACCCTGCTAGCCCAACTAGTTTTGATGATCTTTGGGAAAAACGTGCTGGAATTGTTTATGGAGTTTGGTCCAAGGTAACCGAGGAGTACAAGAGAAATAAAGGCACCATGCCTCCGCTTGAGATATATCGAGGCGCGAATACTCCGACATATATTTCTGAGGAAAAACTCAAGGTAGCTCTTTTGGAAGTGGCACAGCTCTACGCGGACTATCAGATGCCAAAGAAGGTAGTTCTTTTCCATTATTCTCGTGCCGACCTTGAATCAATGACGCAGAAGGCTCAAGAGATTATGGGGCCAGAATTTCAAAAAGCATACGATGCGCATGGCGGTCCACTAGTTAAGTGCAATGTTCCAGGTGATTGCGATGATGGAGATGCATATGTTGGGGCTGATGGAACGGCCTATATTGCAGTCGGGCTATCAATAAAGCCCACCCCGCAGATGAAGTCGCGATATGAACTTGCCAACGCTGAAACCACAGAGTTTTATCACAGCATTCAGGGCTACTTCTACTACTTGAATAAAAGCACAGTTAAGAGCGTTAATGGATTGTCTTCACCGAATAAGCCACCACATTGGCTGAGCTCTAGTTCTGAGAATACGACATCACTAGTTTTGGCAAATAAGGACTCTTTTGAAGAGTTTGAAAAAACTCAGATGGGATTCAAAAGTTGGGCAAAGAACTTGGGTCTAGAAGTTACAACTGAGTGGGTCGACAGTTATGTGGATATAAAGAATCTCAACAACATGTGGAGTAATAATCGATTTAATGGGCCAGGAAGAAACTCGATGTTAATGGGCGGAATGATTAATAACATCCTAATTTCAATAAAGGGACATTCGATTATGTTGGATTTTCACAAAGAGATGAGCGCCGGAAAAACCTTCGAAGAGACATTTCAGAAGATCTTTGGAGTTACTTGGGTTTCAGTCTCACCTTTGATTTCAAAGGTCGTTTACGACACATATCAAAAGTCGTACTAGGTCAACGAGATAAGAACTCGGAACCCTTTACTCGAAGTCTCCGCCGCGGCCGGTAAGGCGCTTCTTGCTCGGCCTATCTACGCGGGTCACCAGAAAGATCGTGGCGGCCGCGTAGATAGCGATTATTACTAAACCGATACGCATTAGGCGCCTAGTACTGCCCAGACTACGAGTGCGAAGACACCGATACCGAGTCCAACGATTGCAATTGCTGAAAGTGAGAGAAGTCCGCGAGATTCTGAGATCTTCTTAGAAAGAGCTGTTGGCTCTTCTGCGTTCTTCATATCGATAAGAAGGGCTTCTGCTTCGCGCACTGCAGCGTATTGGCTGATGATTGCAAGAATTCCAGTGGCTGCTGCAACGCCAATAGCGAGGTACTTAGCGCCATCGGTTGCGTTATCAAATCCACCAAATGCTGCGACAGCGAAGATGCCGATGAGTACGAGCGCTGGTGCTACCTGCGCCTGAATAATCTGTGTGCGTAGTTCGTTCCACGCCTTAACTGTTGCCTTTGCCTTCATGGTGAGACCTTTTCTCCGTGAGTAGTTATCCAAAATGGATAGTGCTAGGTTAAGGGGTAGAGGCGTGATTCACTAGGTGAAAAGGGTGAATTTTGCGCTTACCTGACGATAAGTGATTGATTCAGGATGAGTCGGCCCTGAACTTGGACGGTGACAATCTTGTTACCCGGGGTGACCTTGTTGGTGCCGATGCGGCCGGTCTTTCCGTTGATCTTCACGATTACCTGTTGGCCAGTTGCGTTACCGACATAGACCTTGACTGCACCCTTTGCTGCAAAGGCGCTGGCCTTTGCTTGCACAACTGGAGCAGGTGGTGCAGGAGGAGCAGGTGGTGCAGGTGGTGCGGTCACAGTAATTGTTGTCTGCACAGTTTGTGACTGACCATATTTGCCGGCAGGTTCTTGGTAGGCAGAGATGATTGCGCTACCAACTTTTACACCAGTAATGACATTGTCGATGATGGATACAACAGATGGATCAGAGGAAGAGAAGATCCACTTACCTGTTGAACTCGATTGTGGCATGACTGGGGTTGTCAGCTTCTGTGTTGCAGCAACTGTGAGCGGGTTGAATGCGCCAAGAGTTGGGGGAGTGCCGATGACCATCACTTCAAAGGTGACGTTCGTTGCGGTGTAGGTATCGGTTGCTGGTTGTGAAAGTGTGATGATGGCTTTGCCTGCGCCATCAAATTGCAGCGCGCCATTGTTGATAGATACAACTGTTGGCGCACTCGATGTTGCACTCCATGCAGCGCTAGAAAGCGAAGTTGGATAGACAATCTTGACGAGCGGATCTCCAACGAGCTTGGTGATATTCGCTGGTGGTGTCAGATTCTGCTTGCCCAGAATGCGCACCTTTACTGAAATTGGATTGCTCGCTGCATAATTGCCAGTTGCAGCTTGTGTTGCAGTTAGGGTCACTGTGCCCGGCTTATTGGCGACAACGTTAAGTCCTGAGATAGAGGCAATCGCTGGATCGGAAGAGACAAAGCTCCACGCGCCAGGTGAGTTAGAGGTAGGAGCGGTGAATGGAATTACACGCACTGCGCCTGGGTCTAGTTCGACGCTCAAGTCCTTGAAGTTGGCTTGATTTACTTGTGGGGATACAGCGGTAATTGTGACCTTCATCGATGCGGTGGTAGATCTAAAGCCACCTGCAGGTGATTGCTTTGCAGTGATGGTGGATGTGCCGGTGCGCAGTGCAACGATAGTGAAACCTTCTAGACCAACAATAGAAGGCTCAGATGAAGTCAGCGTCCATGCGCCGGTGGAATTAGATCGCGGCATCGTTAATTGAACTTTGGCAACCGAATCGATAGATAAAGTGATATCGCTAAAGGAACCAATAGTTGGTGCCGGTGCATTAACAGTTAAGTTCATTGTCTTTGTTGCAGTGGTCCAGGTGCGCGTTGCTGCTTGGGTTGCGCGGATCTGCACAGTTCCGCCATCGCGAAGTGCGATGGTATTTGCAGAGACGGTGGCGATTTCAGGGTTAAGAGATGTGTAGCTCCAGATACCATCAGAGTTAGATGTGGGTGGTGTGATGGTGATGAAGTTCTGAGAAAGATTGACTGTTTGATCTCTAAATTCACCCAGGGTTGGTATTCCGGGATTGACTGTCAGACGGCTGAAGTCAGAGACTGCATTGAATTGAGGCGTTGCAGCTTGCACGTAGCGAATAACGGTGGTGCCTACTGAGAGAAGTGTGAGGGTTAGACCATTAGCGGTTGCAATTGAAGGGTTGGTGATCTCAACGCTCCAGGCACCGGGTGAGTTAGATGTTGGGGGAGTCAAGGTGATGGTGCGTCTATCAATCGTGGTCACAGTTGGCTCGGCCTGTTTTGAGATGATGGTCAGGGCTGCCTGAGCTGGTGAAGTCGCGCTGAAAGAGAGCGAGGCGAAGAGTGCACACACCTGGAGAAGTGAAATCAATTTACTTTTCATAGTTAAATTATCAAAGCGGCATTCATGGGGCATCTCATCCGACACTCAAAACACTTTGGGAAGTCTCTGTGAGAGTGCTGACACTAAAGCAGTGTTGGCTACTGGTTTTTGTGGCTAGTGACAATAGTGATGTAAGTAATTAGAGTGTGCGCTATGCAAACATTCAAGTGGGGTTTTGTCGGAGCGGGAATGATCGCCAAGAAGGCGCTTTATCCAGCAATCAGTAAGTCCAGCGTTGGCGAAATCTATGCGGTGGCATCTCGCGATGCTAACCGCGCCATGACGATTTCGCCGAAGGGCTTGATCTATACCGATTACGACCAGATGTTTGCCGACCCAGCAGTCGATGGCGTCTACATCTCACTGCCTAACGCTTTCCACCTGCCCGTGGCCATGAAGGCGATGAAGGCGGGCAAGCATGTCTTGTGTGAGAAGCCGTTGGGCATGAACGCCGCAGAAGTGCGCGAGGCGATTGAAGTTTCAGAGAAGATGGGCGTGCTCTTTGTTGAGGCATCGTGGAATAGATGGCATCCGCGCACACAGCGAGTGCACGAGATTGTTCGTTCAGGAAAGTTGGGCGCCATTAAGCGCATCCGCACCGCCTTTACCTATTCAGGTTTGGACGATGCCAATATCCGCCTTGATCCAACTATCGGTGGCGGCATCTTGTATGACTTGGGGCCATATTCAACGGTGGCGCCCCTTTGGTTACTGGATTTCCCGAAGGTTGAAAACTTATCTGTGCAAGCTGTCTTCCATGAAGGTGGAGTCGATGAAACAACGCGAGTGAATTACAAGCTCGGTAATACCGTCTGTGAAACCGTGGCATCGTGCAATATTCCAGATTCCAGTTGGTTTATCGTCGAAGGTGAAAAGGGATCTGTGCGCATGGGCGGTATGAACGCCTTTAATTCACATAACGCGCCAAGTGATCTCGAGATTGAAATCGATGGCGTTACCACCATCGAAAACTTTAGAGGGTGCGATCCGTATCAGTTGATGGCAGATGCCTTTGCTGGGCGTGCACGTGGGGGCAGTGATTGGGTGATGCCTCTATCTGAATCACTGCGCTTTGCTGAACTCTTTGATGCAGCCTTTGCGCTGATGAAGAAGTAGTTACTTAATCTCGGCCAGGCGCGCCTTTACGAGTTTGAGAATCAACTTCTCGTTGATCTTCCAGTCGTTGGGCACCGCGACGGTGTGCTTTGAGACGCGCAGATCTTCCATCTCATCTGTAAATTGATCAAGAACATCTTTACTAAATGGGTTAAATGAGATGTGGTTCTTTGAGGCAGACATTCCAAAGATGTAGGCGGTGCCAATGCGCACCATCGGTTGATTCCAGGCAATCACATGTTCGAGCTTGGGGTACTTGGTAGTGATTAACTTAAAGATGGCGCGGATGGTTTTAGCTTGCACAGGGTCAATAGTTTTGTAATAGGCAGCAGGTGTGTCATGGCGCTTGGTAGATACAGATCCTCTGGAATACATCACTAGTGCGTTGGCATGGGCTTGTGAAAATCCGTAGTTCTCGCGTAAGTGCGCAATCTGCTGTGGGTATTTTTCGTCCTTGATTTCCTTCATGACCTTGAACCAATAGGCCATCTTTTCGCCGTATTTCTTCTCGATAGCAGGAAAATGCTTCTCGCGACTTGAATCCTTCTCGGGCACATAGCAATTATAGAGACCATTTATCGACTACAGTTGAGGAACTTCTTCTGTAGATTCTGAGGTTTTTATGGTCGGCCAAAAGCGTTTGACCCAGATTGATTATGTCGCCAGTTTGATAGGCGCGATGATGATGATCGCTTTCTGGCTGATAGTGGCCACCTTGCCTGATTTTTTCTTCATCAACCCAACGGGCGTCAGCAGCGAAATTCGCCGTGCTGAATTGGTTTTATCGACAGTAGGTTGGTTGCTTCTTTCTACAGGGGCGCCAGTCTGCCTATTTTTCTATGCAGCTGGATTTCATAAGGCGCGAAAATTCCTTCCGGTCACCGCGCTGTGGTGGCCAATGAGTCTGGCCATTTCACAAGTCACTGTGTACATCCTGGATGGCGCTTTCTATCTGGAATACCTCATTAATTACCCAATCTTTATCTTCACAGATATCGCCTTACCCATCTTTGTGATGATGCTCTGGTATGACTTGCGGGATGAGGAAAAAATTGTCATCCATGAGGATTCTCGAGACCTTTAGATGAAAGTTAAAAGAAATCGAATTGATGGCTCAGTATTAATCACTGTCATTTTTCTATCGCTTGCGACTTTTGCAGTTTCGCAAGCGCTGTCGCCGATCCCATCTGCCGCGATTCAGCTTGTTACCACCAAGAATTTAATTGAAGATGGTCAGGGCGCTGGTTCGGAAACCATCATTCGAGCAGGTACACCGGGAATATCTGGAGATCTTGGGCCACAAGGCCCTCGAGGTGAACGCGGCCCACAAGGCGAACAAGGTCCGCAAGGAATTCCAGGTTCACAAGGTGAACGCGGCCCACAAGGCGAACAAGGCGTTAAGGGTGAAACGGGAATGGTTGGCGACCAGGGCATTCAAGGTATTCAAGGAGTGCAAGGAGAAAAAGGGGATAAGGGAGATACCGGTGCAACCGGCGCAACCGGTGCAACGGGTGCAACGGGTGCGCAAGGTGCAACAGGTGCGCAAGGTGCAACAGGACCTATGGGGCCATCTGGTCCTTCTGGAACTTTTAATACATCAGGCTTCGTTGAATCAATTGCATGTTACTCAACTGATCCAAAGGGCAAAGTTCCGGTTGGAACGTTGTTATTTGGTAGTTGCGCAAGTCATGGAATCACAGGAAATAACATCACAATTGTTACCAGGCCATAGACTTCTTCCATGACTCTGGAATTTTCAGAACGTCCTTGGGGTAGCTACCAAGTGCTGCACTCGACCCCTGGGGCGCAAGTAAAAGAGATTAAGGTCAAGGCGGGGTCACGCCTTTCTTATCAGACCCACCAGAAGCGCGCCGAGCACTGGTTTATCGTGCAGGGCCCAGCAGTTGTCACCATTGATGGCGAGACAAAGACTTTAGAGACTGGCTCTTCAATTGATATCGCTATTGGCGTTGCCCATCGCATGGCAGCACCCAGCACTAATGATGTGGTCTTTATTGAAGTGCAGACAGGTACTTACTTCGGCGAAGATGACATTGTGCGCCTAGAGGATGATTTCGGCCGAAAGTAAAACAACGCAGAGTCACCATAGAAGAGGTTGAATACACGCTGCGTAACTTCTTGACGACTTACCCATCTTTATTAGGCGGCACAACTTTGGTAGCCTACTTTGAGAATTATCAACGCTTGAAGGTTTGGGTTGCTAACGTAGTTCCTTTACAAGAACCTTTCTTTGTAAAGTCGGTAGGACGGAGAGAAAGCTATGCCACATTTAAGGGTTGAGATTGACCCAGAAGTAGAGGCGGCCGCGGTCTATTTCAGTGAAGGTTTTACAGAGAAGATGTACTCATTTGGGGATAACATCAATGTGGATCTATCTAAAGATGGGGTAGTCACCATTGTGGAATTTCTTTCTTTTAGAAAGTTGAACTACACAGAAGCAGAATTGAGCTCTCTTACCGAAGCGCCTTCAAAGGTCATAGAGGCAGTATTAGAGGCACAAATTGCACTTGCAGGTAAGTTGGCGAAGGCCTAAAGCGAGCGAAGAACTGCAGTAACGATTCCGAGTACTTCGCAGTTATCTCCATCGATTGGCGCAAAGTCATCGTTGGCAGGAAGCAACCAGATGTGGCCGCTCTTTCGTGAGAAGGTCTTTACTGTTGCTTCGCCATCAATCATTGCTGCGACGATGTCTCCGTTGTTGGCATCTTTCTGCTGGCGAATAACAACGTAATCGCCATCGCAGATAGCTGCATCAATCATTGATTCGCCCTTTACTTTAAGCATAAAGAGATCGCCCTTGCCCACGAGAGATTCAGGAAGCGGGAAGGTCTCTTCAACTTGTTGATCAGCAGTAATGGGAACACCCGCTGCAATTGAACCAACGAGTGGGATAAAGCGAGTCTTATCTGTCTGGGCGCTTGCGCCGGTCATGTGATCAGGAAGGACGACCTCCATGGCGCGACCGCGATCGGCATCGCGGCGGATAAAGCCCTTCTCTTCGAGGATATCGAGCTGGTACTTGACTAAGGCAGGGGAGTTGAGCCCGGCAGCCTCGCCGATTTCGCGCATAGAGGGGGCATAGCCCTGGGACTCGGTAGAGGTCTTGATGAAGTCGAGGATCGATACCTGGCGGGCGGTCAGCTCAGGCTTTGGAGTGGGGTTCTTGGCCATACACAGATTGTTCCACAGGTTGGGGATAAATTCAAACAAATGTTCGAAAAAATCTTGCAGATGTCGGTGGGTGGGTATATGGTTTTCCTATCGAACAAGTGTTCGAAAACCTTCCCCAAGGTTTTAGCAGGTAGCAGGAGAAGAACCATGAGCGCTATAACCATTGTAAATCAGGGCTTTGCGGCCAATCCGTCTGGCATTTCACTCAATCGCCGCGGTCGCCTTGCTCGTACTGTCGTGGTTCTCTCCCTCGCTATTGTCCTCGGCTCAGTCGTTAGCGCCAAAGCTGGCGCCGGCACAGAAGCTGCCGCCACCAAGGCCCACTCCTTTATTACAGTCACCGTGGCCCCTGGCGATACCGTCTGGTCCCTGGCTAATCGCATTACTTCAGGCGGGGATGTGCGCTCGCTCGTCTCCGAGATCATCTCGGTCAACTCACTTGCTTCCGTTGATCTCACCGCAGGCCAGAAGTTACGTATTCCCCTTAGCTAGATGGCGTGCCGGTAGACCCGCCTGCGACACGCGGCACTGTCGTGCTACTCATCCGGCAAAGCCTCAAGAAATGCTTTATAGTTCCCACTAGATGTAGGGGTCGAAAGCGCAAAAACTTCCATAAGTAGTGGTTTTAGGGTAAGTTCGCGGGTTCACCAATACAGCTAAAAAATGGAATTTCTAGTATTTCGAAGGGAGACACGCCGACATGATTTGCCCGTTCTGCAGACACGATGATTCTCGAGTCGTCGACTCCCGCCCGGTCTCTGAAGGCACAGAAATCCGCCGCCGCCGCGAATGCCCAAAGTGCGGCCAGCGATTCTCTACTCAAGAAGTAGCCCTCCTGAACATCATCAAGAGATCAGGGGCTACCGAACCATTTAGCCGCGAAAAAGTCCTTGTGGGCGTACGTAAGGCGTGCCAAGGTCGCCCAGTAAATGAAGATGATTTGGTTTTACTAGCTCAGCGAGTAGAAGAGACCCTTCGCTCAACCGGCCAAGCAGAAATCGAAGCGCAAGAAGTTGGGTTGGCAATTCTTGCGCCACTACGCGAACTCGATGAGGTGGCCTACCTCCGATATGCGTCTGTGTACCGTAACTTTGCCTCCCTTGAAGATTTCGAAGGTGAGATTGCACTTCTCCGCGCCCTTCCTTCGAATACAGAAACAAATGCAACATCAGCTACAAAGGTAAGAACACCAGAAAATACAAACCAGAAGACGGGGAAATAACACATGTCAGATACGGTCATCAATCGACCAACTTCGAAGGTTAAGGGCGGAAAGGCACTTACAGTCGAAAGAATTTACACAACAGAAGGCGTGCATCCATATGACACAGTCACATGGGATCGACGCGATGTTGTTCAACAGAATTGGAAGACAGGCGAAGTTGTTTTCGAACAACGCGGCGTTGAATTTCCTGACTTTTGGTCAGTAAATGCTTCAACGATCGTAACCACCAAGTACTTCCGTGGCGCAGTAGGTGCCGAAAACCGCGAATGGTCTCTTAAGCAGGTCATTGATCGCGTAGTACTTACCTACACAAAGGCTGGTCGCGAATTCGGTTACTTTGCAACTGAAAAAGATGCAACCATCTTTGAACACGAACTTACACACATGCTGATGCACCAAATCTTTTCATTCAACTCCCCAGTCTGGTTTAACGTAGGTACAGCTGCCCCACAGCAAGTATCAGCATGCTTCATCTTGTCAGTTGATGACACAATGGAATCAATTCTTAATTGGTACCGCGAAGAAGGAATGATCTTTAAGGGCGGATCTGGTGCCGGCCTTAACCTTTCACGTATCCGTTCTTCAAAAGAACTTCTTAAATCAGGTGGAACAGCATCTGGCCCTGTCTCATTTATGCGCGGCGCCGATGCATCAGCAGGAACAATCAAGTCAGGTGGCGCAACCCGTCGCGCTGCGAAGATGGTTGTTCTCGATGTTGATCACCCAGATATCGAAGAATTCATTGAAACAAAGGTCTCTGAGGAGCAGAAGATTCGCGCACTTCGCGATGCTGGCTTCGATATGGACCTTGGTGGAAAAGACATCATCTCTGTTCAGTATCAGAATGCAAATAACTCAGTTCGCGTCAGCGATGAGTTCATGCGCGCATACGAAGGTGGCACAGAGTTTGGTTTGAAGGCTCGCGCAACTGGCGAAGTCATCGAGACAACAGATGCACGCAAGCTCTTCCGCAAGATGGCAGAAGCTGCATGGGCATGTGCTGATCCTGGAATCCAGTACGACGACACCATCAACGATTGGCACACCAACCCAGAGACAGGTCGCATCAACGCGTCAAACCCTTGCTCTGAGTACATGTCACTCGATAACTCATCTTGTAACTTGGCATCCCTTAACTTGATGAAGTTCCTCAAGGCAGATGGATCATTCGATGCAAAGACATTCGGCAAGGCTGCTGAAATGATCATCACCGCAATGGATATCTCAATCTGCTTCGCAGACTTCCCAACAGAGGCGATTGGCGAAACAACTCGTGCATACCGTCAGCTCGGAATCGGTTACGCAAACCTCGGTGCGCTCCTTATGGCATCAGGCCTTGCCTACGATTCAGAGGGTGGACGCGCACTTGCTGGTGCAATCACATCTCTTATGACAGGTATTACCTACAAGCGCTCAGCAGAACTCGCTGGCATTGTTGGTCCATACGATGGCTTCGCACGTAACGCATCTGCTCACGCACGTGTTATGCGCAAGCATGCAGCTGCTTCATCTGCTGCAAAGCACGAGACCACACTCGATATCGATGTATGGGCTGAAGCAAATAAGGCTTGGGATGCATGTCTATCAACAGGAGATAAGAACGGATGGCGCAATGCGCAGATCTCAGTTCTCGCTCCAACCGGAACAATCGGTTTGATGATGGATTGCGACACCACAGGTATCGAACCTGACTTCTCATTGGTTAAGTTCAAGAAGCTTGTTGGTGGCGGTTCAATGCAGATCGTTAACCAGACAGTTCCACAGGCTCTTAAGAAGCTTGGATACACAGATGAGACCATCGAAGCGATTGTTGAATTTATCGCAGCAAATGGACATGTCATCGATGCTCCAGGCCTCAAGCAAGAGCACTACGACGTATTCGACTGCGCACTTGGCGCACGTTCAATCGCTCCAATGGGCCACGTCCGCATGATGGCTGCTTGCCAGCCATTCCTATCGGGCGCTATCTCAAAGACAGTGAACCTCCCAGAGGATGCAACTGTTGAAGAGGTAGAAGAGGTTTACTACGAAGGATGGAAGCTCGGACTTAAGGCGCTCGCTGTTTACCGCGATAACTGCAAGGTCGGTCAGCCACTTTCAGATGGCAAGGCTAAGAAGAAGGGCGCTGTCGCAACTGACTCTGTTGAAGAAGTTGCAGCAGAGCCAGTACGTAAGCGCCTTCCAAAGTCACGTCCATCAACAACGACATCATTCTCAGTCGGAGGCGCAGAAGGTTACATGACCGCTGGTGCATACGCTGATGGTGCGCTCGGTGAAGTCTTCTTGAAGCTCGGTAAGCAGGGTTCAACTCTTGCCGGTGTAATGGATGCATTCTCAATCGCAGTCTCAATCGGACTTCAGTATGGAGTTCCGCTACAGACTTTCGTTGAGAAGTTCACCAACCTTCGCTTCGAACCAGCAGGTATGACAGATGATCAAGATATCCGCATGGCACAGTCCATGATGGATTACATCTTCCGTCGCCTTGCACTCGATTACCTACCATTTGAAGAGCGTGCAGCTCTTGGCCTCTACACAGCAGCAGAGCGTGCAGCAGCTCTCGATAACGGTGGCGAATATGCACCAATCGCGAATGCTGATACCCCGCTAGTCCCAAAAGCAGTAGCCGCACAGGCACCTGCGCCTGCGGCGGCTCCTGCGGCTGTAAAAAGTGATGTAAAGATTGAAGCTGCGCCAGTTGCTTCAACAATCGGTTCATCATCTGATCTCCTTGAATCAATGGGAATCAAATCTGATGCACCACTCTGCATGACATGCGGTGTCAAGATGCGTATGTCAGGTGCATGCTTCGTATGCGAAGGTTGTGGAAACACATCTGGTTGCAGCTAATATCTAGATAGCAATCTGGTCCAACCCCGTTCAGAGGGCCCTTTCGATTTACTTCGAAGGGGCCCTCTGCATTACTATGGGGGTGTTGTTATCGGGGTCGATGTAATTTCGAACCGGCGGTTATAGTCCGCGACCCGCACATATCCAATGGGCGGTTGACTCAGTGAAATTCTGAGACCGACGGTTAAAGTCCGGATGAGAGATAACAGCGGAATCGGTGCACCATGTTTATCGATGCTGCCTACGCGCATCTCTGCTCGCTCAGCCGTGCCGGCTTGGGTGTCAGTACCCCCAACCCAAATGTCTCTGCGGCCATCTATAGCGCAGATGAAAAACTTATTGCAGATGGTTTTCATAACCGTACAAATTCTGTAGATCATGCAGAAATCATTGCGCTGAAAAAAGCAGGCGCTGCAGCTCGTGGCGCAACCTTGGTTGTCTCACTTGAACCATGCGCGCACACCGGCGCAACACCACCCTGTGTTGATGCGATTATCGAAGCTGGAATTACCAAAGTCATTTATGCAGTTGCCGACCCCAATCCGATTGCAGCAGGCGGTGCGCAGAAGCTCATAGATGCAGGAATCGTTGTAGAGCAATGCGAATCGCCTGAGTTGGAATTTGTACAACGCGCTTGGTTGCATAAAGAGAAGACTGGTCGCCCTTTGATGGTCTGGAAGGTCGCAACAACCCTCGATAGCAAAGTCGCAGCAAGTGATGGCACATCGCAGTGGATTACAGGGCCTGAATCCCGCGAAGACGTGCAGGCGCTACGTGCGCAATCTGATGCGATTTTGATTGGAACCAATACTGCACTAGTGGATAACCCACATTTGATCCCGCGCGGACATGCAGCGCGTCCTGTGCGCATAGTCTGTGGCGAGCAGGTAGTTCCTCCCACGCATCGCATCTTTGATAACGAAGCGCGCACGATTTTAGTCAAATCTAAGTCAATCCCTGAACTCATTAAAGTGTTAAGTGATGAAGGATTTAACCAAGTATTGGTTGAAGCTGGACCCACGCTGGGATCTGCACTGATGGCATCAGGAAAGATTGATGAATTGATTATGTATCAGGCTCCCAAGATTCTGGGCGCTGGTAAAGAGTTTGTCAGCCACCTTGGTATTTCAACGCTAGAAGATCACATGGAACTCGAGCTTCTTTCAGTGGCCCAATTCGGTGGCGACATTAAGTCGCATTACAAAGTGGTGGGGCGCTAAATGTTTACTGGACTTGTTACTGAACTCGGTGCAATCACTGCAATTACACGTGGTGAAAGCTCTGCTGTCTTTTCCATCAAAGCACCTGGCTCTGTCGCAGGGTTAGCCGTGGGAGATTCCATTGCAGTCAACGGCGTTTGCTTGACTGCAACTTCCTTAACCGCAGACTCCTTTACCGCCGATGTCATGGTGCAGACCCTGAACCTGACCTCGCTTTCACAAGTAGAAGTTGGCTGGCAGGTAAATCTTGAGCTGGCAGCACAGATGGATATGCGAATGGGCGGGCATATCGTGCAAGGACATGTTGATGGCGTCGCCACCGTTCTGCAATTGGTGCCGGGCGAAAAATGGGCGCAATTCGATATCACTGTGCCAGAAGAGTTAATGAAGTATGTCGTTGCACAAGGTTCGATCACGCTCGATGGTGTGTCACTTACTGTGGGCTCACTGGAAGATGGTTCAAACCTGGTCACAGTTTGGTTGATTCCTGAAACGCTGGCAAAGACAAATCTCGGCGGTAAGAAGCCAGGAGATTTAGTCAATGTTGAAGTAGATATCTTGGCAAAGTATGTAGAGCGCTTGATGAGCAAGGGAGCAATTGATGGAAAGTAATTTCTTAGCAGCCCTTGATCGCTTCAGACGGGGCGAAATGGTGATTGTCGTCGATGATCACGACCGCGAAAATGAAGGCGACCTCATCATGTTGGCAGAACATGCCACAACTGAAAGGACAGCCTTTATGGTCCGTCATACAACAGGAATTTTATGTGTGGCAATTACTGCAGAACATGCCTATCGCCTGCGCCTTCCATACATGGTCGAGCAGAATCAAGATGCGCGCAAGACTGCCTTTACGGTCTCTGTTGATTTAGCTGAAGGTCTAACAACAGGCGTGAGCGCACAAGAGCGCACCGCAACAATCCGAGCCCTTGGCAGCCCAACCAGTCGCGATACTGATTTCATTAGACCTGGCCACATATTTCCTTTGATTGCCCATAAGCGCGGCTTGCAAGCACGCGTTGGACATACTGAAGCCGGCGTTGCTCTGGCAGAACTGACAGGCGGATATCCAGCTGCGCTTCTCTCAGAGATTGTGGCGGCCGATGGTTCTATGGCGCGCGGTGCATCGTTGACCGCCTTTGCGCAAGAACATCAGATTCCAGTGATCTCTATTGCAGAAATCAAGAGTTACCAAGAGAAGCTTGAACCACTTCCTAAGGTGCTCGCATACCCACGTTATGAATTTGAATGGGTAGATGTGCAGTTGAAAACTGGGCTCTGGAACTTAGCGACATATCCATCCCTCAAGCACCGCGAGCAAGTGGTGATGCGCTTTGGTTCAGGGGATAAGACGCCGCTGGTGAGTCTGCACTCTGAGTGCTTTACCGGCGATGTAGTCAGCTCAAAGCGTTGCGATTGCGGTCAGCAGTTAAAAGAGTCGATTGCAGCCATTGAAGCCTATGGTTACGGATACGTTCTCTATCTGCGCGATCACGAAGGTCGCGGAATTGGTCTTACTGAAAAGCTCAAGGCATATATCTTGCAGAATGAAGGCTTCGATACTGTCGATGCTAACTTGCAGCTGGGCCACTCAGTGGATTCACGAGATTGGTCTGAAGCAATTTCAATCTTAAAGAACTTGGGCCTTGTCTCAATTCAATTGCTGACCAATAACCCAGAGAAGGTGAAAGCTGTTGCTGAAAGTGGCATCGCTTGCCAGCAGATTCCACTTCAGATCGAGCCAAATGAGTTTAATAAGAAGTACCTCGATACCAAGGCGCAACGTCTTGGCCATCTAGGCAACACATCCCAAGGAGGAAAGTAATGGCCGGCCACGCACCCGAAATCACAGTTCCGAAGGCGCCTAAGGCGAGAGTCGCCATCATCTCTTCTTCATGGCATATGGATATCTGTAACGACCTGATTGTTGGTGCGCAGCGCGCACTCTTGGCAGCTGAGGTACAAGAAGCAAAGGTCATCTTTGTTCCAGGATCCTTTGAGATTCCACTCGCTGCACAGAAAGCATTCGAACAAGGCTTTGATGCCGTTGTTGCAGTGGGCCTAGTGCTCAAAGGCGAAACTCCACACTTTGACTATGTCTGCCAAGGAGTAACGCAAGGCGTAATTGATGTGCAGTTAAAGTTCTCAAAACCTATTGGTTATGGTGTTTTGATGTGCGAAAATCTCGACCAGGCTATTGCTCGCAGCGGTCGCCCAGGCAGTAAAGAAGATAAAGGTTTTGATAGCGCAATTGCAGCTTTGTCGCTGCTTCAACTATAAGGAGCTCACATGAATTCCATCGCATGGTCAGCAGGTAAATGGACCCGTGATCCAGTTTCAATCACAGAAAAGAACGGCTCGCTTATTGCCGAAGCTGCTGAAGGCAGCGATTGGTGGCGCACTACTTCCTATGGATTCATTCATAACGATGGCCATGGTTTACTGAAGGATTTTCCGCAAGATAGCTCGATGGAAGTCTCATTTATCCTCGATTACAAAGAGCAGTTTGATCACTGTGGAATCTTTATCTCAAGCGATGATGAGAATTGGATTAAAGCCGCTATTGAATTCTGCGATGGTTTCCCACAAGTGGGCGCAGTTGTGACCTCCAAGATGTCTGACTGGTCTACCGGTCGAGTCTCTGAATGGATGGGTAAAGAGGTAACAGTGCGTGTAAGTCGCACAGGCGATGCCGTCACAGTTCGCGCTGGGCGCGAAGGCGATATGCGCTTAGTCCGCGTTGCACCTCTTGATCCTGCTCGCACGTGGAAGGCCGGGCCACTGATCTGCGCGCCATCGCGTGCTGGATTGGTTGGAACATTTACATCATGGAGCGAAGGTCCAGCAGATTCAGATCTGCATTAAAGATTTGGTTACGCTACGCAACAAGTAATGAGCGCTTTGATAATCCCATCCAGAAACCTTCGATGAGGGTCTCTGGCGCAGCCTCAGTCGATGTCGCAGCACCGAGTGTGACAAAGAGGGGCGTGAAATGCTCAACGGTGGGATGGGCATATTTAACTGCCGGAGCTAAATCTTTATAGGCAGCGAGAGCTTCCACATCGCCCCGAGATAAAGCTTCTTTTGCCCAGAGATCAAACTCGGCAGACCATAACGGCGCAGTTGCATCGATGGACCAATCTTTCAAAAAGGGCAGACCATGCGTCATAAAGCCAGAGCCGATGATGAGCACGCCTTCTTCGCGTAGCGGGCGTAGACGTTTTCCTAGTTCAATCAGCGTTCCAGGATCTGAAGTTGGCATAGACATTTGAATTACCGGAATATCAGCATCGGGATACATAATCTTGAGTGGCACCCAAGCGCCATGGTCCAAGCCGCGCGTTGATTGATGAACGCTCTGATGGTCTGGCATCATCGCAGCGATTCGTTCTGCCAGCGCTGTTGCATCAGGAGTTTGGTAGGTCATCTGATAAAACTTTGGAGCAAATCCACTGAAGTCATAGACAAGTGGAGTTCCAGCAACGGGGGATGAGATTGAAATCGGAGCTGCTTCCCAGTGCGCTGAGACAATGAGAATCGCTTTAGGTTTTTCAAACTTTTGGGTGATGCCTGCAATCTCCGAAGACCATAGCGGATCATCAAGGAGCATAGGTGCGCCATGGCCGATATAGAGAGCAGGTAGCGATGACATGGAATGAGACTATCCTAAAGTAGTTGAAATTTCAACTACTTCTTCTACTAGTACTGTGCACCTATGAGCGAGCTATCTGCACAAGTGCGTAAGGCGCTCGATGCAGCAGTCGCCGCTATTGGCGGACAACCACGTGAAGGCCAGATTGAGATGGCTGAAGCAGTTGCCAATGCCCTCACCGATCGCCACCACTTAATGGTGCAGGCCGGCACAGGTACCGGAAAATCTTTGGCCTATCTTGTCCCAGCCCTTGTTCATGGTCGCAAAGTGTTGGTTGCAACAGCAACGCTGGCGCTGCAACGTCAGCTAGTTGAAAGAGATTTACCTGCAGTGGTTCCGGCTTTAGAGAAGGTACTCGGCAGGCCGATTACTTATGGAATCTACAAAGGCGTTGGCAATTACATCTGTCTGCAGAAGATGAACGCCGATGAACCAGATCCTGATGGTGAACTTTTGCTTGAAGCTTCTTATCTAGAAAAAGATGCCAAGCGCCTCATTGCCTGGGCTAAGACTCCTGGAGTATCCGGAGATCGCGATGATGCACCTGATGTCGATCGCAGAGTCTGGGCTGCTAACTCACTTTCAGGACGTGAATGTGTGGGAGCTGATTCGTGTGCGTGGGGTGCGCAATGTTTTGCAGCTAATGCAAAAGCGCGGGCGCAAGAAGCAGATGTTGTCGTTACCAACCACACGTTGCTGGCAATCGAAATTGTTGATTCGCATCCCATCTTGCCTGAACGCGATGCAGTGATTTTGGATGAAGCTCACGAATTCATGGATCGCACGACCCAAGCTGTCACTGAAGAGTTAACGGCTGGCCGTGTGCAGCGAGCAGCTGCTATGGCGCGTAAGTATCTGCCTGGAAAGGTATCGGATGCGCTGACAAATGCCGCAGATAGCTTTGATGATGCGATGTCTGATTACGGCGAGCAGATCAAAGGAGATTTTTCAGCGCAAGGTCGCTTAGAGGAGATTCCGTCCGCCTTGGAAGCTCCCATCCGTAAGTTAAAGGAAGCAGCGACCGCAGTGGTGCAATTGATTAGCGCCGATGACGAAATCATCGACCCAGATGAAAATGCAGAACGAGCACGCGTGAAGGGTGCAGTCAATGAGATTGCAACAACTGCTGGCAAGTTATTGAAGATGGGGGATGAGCATGTGCTCTGGTATGAACCAACCTTCTCAACTCTGCATCTTGCACCTCTTTCGGTATCGCATGTCTTGCGCGCTAACTTGTTAACGAAGACACCGGTCATTGCTACCTCCGCAACGCTGACAGTGGGAAATAACTTTGATGCCATGGCGCGCAGTATTGGTTTTGTTGTTGGATCTGAAGCTGATGAAGAGCTAGCAAGTGGCGATATCGACCCGGCCAATGTGCAGATGTTAGATGTGGGATCTCCCTTTGATTTTGCCAACCAAGGAGTGCTCTATATGCCCAAGCATCTTCCTGAACCAGGACGCGATGGCCCCAGCCAAGAAGTGCTCGATGAACTCGGTGAGTTAATTGATGCTGCAGGCGGACGCACCTTGGCGCTCTTTAGTTCGTGGCGTGGAGTAGAGGCAGCTGATGCACATCTTCGTAATGTGCTTGTCGACCTTCCCATGACCATCATCACCCAGAAACGAGGAGATGCCGTTGGTCCACTCGTTGAACGTTTTGCTAAAGATGAAACTTCAATTCTGCTTGGCACCATGTCTTTATGGCAGGGCGTAGATGTACCCGGCAATTCCTGCATTTTGGTCGCAATCGATCGCATTCCTTTTCCACGTCCTGATGAACCTGTGATGTCAGCGCGTTCATCGCTAGCGGATGCATCAGGTGGCAGCGGCTTTATGCAGGTCTCTGTTCCGCGCGCAGCGCTTTTATTGGCGCAGGGGACTGGTCGTTTGATTAGAAGTATCGATGACCGTGGGGTTGTCGCCATTTTGGATTCCCGCATCGTCACCAAAAGATACGGAAGTGTCCTACTTAACTCGATGCCACCCTTGTGGCGCACCAGCGATGGGGCGATCGTTCGAGATTCACTGCGCCGACTTTCGCAGTCGGTGGCAGAATAAGTACGTGCCAAGAATTCACACAGCAACACTTGCTGAACATCGCGACTGGAGACGGAGCCAGCTCATCGAAGCGGCTGCTGCCATCGCGCTCGAATCTGGCAGCCAGGCAATTACTGTGGCAGCTGTTGCCGAACGCGCAGGGCTTTCGCGCACATCAATCTACGAATACTTCGGCAGCAGCGCAGAGCTAGTTGCAGATCTGCTCGTTGATGAGATGCAGACATTTACTCAGTTACTTACTAATGCAGTTGTCAGCGCTACAGGTCCAGAAGATGCCATCGAAAAATGGATTGCCGCCTCCCTTACCTATATTGCTGACGGCAACCACTTATTAGCTAAATCGCTTAACGCAACTGAACTGCCACGAGAGAAGTCACAGCACATTGGAGCAGCCCACCGTGCGATGTTGGCGCCCCTTATGAAAAGCTTGCAGGAACTTGGCGTTACCGATTGCACTCAGGCGTTGGCGTTTCTACAGGCCGCAACTGATGTGGCAACAAAGCGAATCGAAAGTGGTGGCGATGCAGCGCTTGAGATCAAGCAGACCACAGCATTCTGCATCGCCGGTATCAAAGCCCTTATCTAGTCACTCTCACTGCGAACTGCTGGCTGAGAGCAGCCCACAACCCATCCTTGGCAGGAGCCGTTGCTGTAATTCTGCAGGTGCCAGATTTCTTAGCAGATAACATATTTGCTTCAACAACACAGTTCTTACTTGCAGATGTGTACTTGATTGACTCTCCAAAGTTAGTTTCTGCAGGCATCGCCTTAATCTTTCCAACTTTGATTACCTTGGTCATTCGTTCAACTGCCTGCACACCTGGTGTGAGGATGAATGGGTAGTTGGCTCGTGATGCTGCAAAGGTTGCGTTTCCTTCAGTTGAATGTCCGAGTGCGCATTGACCTGCGCCCTTAAGCGCTGTGAATACGCCATTGGAATAGCTGCAATCAGGTGTCAGCGATGTAAGCGTTACAGGTAGCCCTGACTTGGCAGTTGCTGTGACTTGGGCAGGTGCGCGATATGCCAAGTTCAGCGGAACGTTACGTGTGAGTGTCTTGCCATTAAAAGTCACTGTTACTTCATCTGCAGGCAGAACAATGGCGGCAGCTCCTGCTCTAAATGAGATTGGCATAAAGGTATCTTCAGATGTATCCATGGGAGCGGTGTGATCAAAGCGGAAGAAGAGCCCACATGTGGTCTTGGTGCAATCAACTGTTGTTCCTTTACCGATAATGGTTGAGGCAACTTTGATAGCAATCTGTCCGGTTGGACTTGTAGTTCCTGGACCGCCAGCTGGTGTCACCCAGAGTTGAATGGTGTCGCTGCATGTTGCAGGACGTGCGCCTCCTACAGGCTCGGTGCACTGCTGGATATACATACCTGCCTTGGTAGGGAAAGCGGTAAAGCCACCATTGATTGTGGCTCCTGCGGGATCAAGATTAGTCAGCGGCCCACTCTGAAACTTAAAGGTGGCGGCGTTTGCGCTCTGCGCAAATGGAACCAGCGATGCAACTGCAATCAGTGCGGCGGTCAGTGAACTCTTAAGTAGCTGTGACTTCATTATTTTCCTTTTCTATTTTTTCTTACTTGTAAATTTGATTGGAATAAACATGTCGTGAGTGCGATCGCCTTCACGGAGATGATCTGCTCGTACAGTGATGCCACATCTGACCTTGCGGCAGTCAATGACGCCAATCTTTTCGCTGACAACAACTCGCTGAGAAAAGCGCCCACCAGGCTGGAATGGAATTGCTAACTCAGAGCCGTAAGGAGGAGGGTTTGAAGAGATCCACTGTGAAGCTTGGCCAATTCCTTGCAAGTTCTTTCCGCCACCACACGGTGTCGGTGCAGCTCCCTTTTTTGGAATCTTGCAATAGGCCAAATAGATTCCAACAGTTTCATCAAAACCTTTACCCGTTACTGTGATTGTCTTCTTGCCAGAGACTTGACTCTCTGACACAGTCAAACTCTGACCTGTTGGCCCCTGTTGCGAAGTAACTGCATGCGCTGGCGCCATGGTCAGCGTCAATAAGGACGCAAGCAAGATTCTCAACACGTGAAAAAGATAGCGGGGCATGCCTCTTTGCTTATCCGACAACATCAGTGCACGTGTTCAGTAAAGTCCTGCCAGAATCCACCTATGCGTTTTTCTGTGAAGGCTACTGCTGTGATTGCAGCCTCACTCTTTGCCTTAACTGGGTGCGGTGTGAGCGCTGAATCTGTGGTCACCATCACCAGTGCGCAATCGATTGCGCTGGATGCAACTGAAAATCCTGCACCGCAACGTGTGGTGGCGTTAGCAAATGGATCTGCCGAGATCATCGCCTCTCTTGGCTATCGGAGCGTTTTGGTGGGAAGAGATATTGCCAGCACTTCACCAGAACTTGAGGGCGTGCCGATAGCCACCGCTGGACATCAAGTTGTTCCTGAGAAGATATTTGAACTCAATCCTGATGTGGTCTTGATTGATAACACCACTGGGCCAGCAACTGCGCTCGATATTGTTAAAGAAGCTGGAATTAAAGTCGTCATGATTAATGTGGCTTGGCAACTTTCCGATATTGAGAAGAAGATTACGGTGATTGGCGAAGTCATCGGCGCTCAAGATGCTGCATTACAGCTCGTGGGTAAATTGAATTCGGCGCTACAAGCAAGCGGCAAAGAACGCCTTGGTGTTCGAGTTGCCTTCCTCTACCTGCGTGGTGGCAGCGCTATCTATCTTCTTGGGGGACAGGGGTCTGGAACAGATAGTTTGCTAGAACACCTTGGCGCTATTGATGTGGGCGCACAGAAGTTCGCACAAGCTTTCTCTCCGATTACCAGCGAATCGCTCATCGCAACTGATCCAGAGATTATCTTGGTGATGAGCAAAGGCTTGGAATCTGTCGGCGGGATAGAGGGCTTGGTTTCACTTCCTGGAATTGCACAGACTAAAGCTGGCAAGAATCGTGCCGTGATTGCTGTCGATGATTCACTCTTACTCTCATTTGGTCCGCGCACACCAGATTTACTGCGCCAGCTGTCTAGCGCCATTGGTCAGGTTTTTGACAGATGAGAAAGAGTTTTATTGCGCTAGCGCTGCTGTTGTTTGCATCTGTCGTTGGCTTGGCCTATGGCACTAGTGATGTGGCAGGGGTCTGGCAGATCATCTTTAACCCATTTGCGGATACGGGCTCTCTTTCACATCAGATTGTTTGGGAGCTTCGTGGCACACGAATTGCCGCAGCGGTATTGGTGGGAGCATCTCTTGGAATCGCTGGAACTCTCGCGCAAGGGTCGACAAATAATCCGCTGGCAGAGCCCACTATTTTGGGAACTTCAGCAGGGGCGGCGCTAGGCGTCTTGCTCGGTGTCTTAAGTAATCTGGTTGAGATTGGTTCAGTCGGCGCAGTTCTCCTTGCTGCCTGCGGCGCACTTCTTGTGACAACGCTCGTCTTCTCTTTGGCGCATTCTGCGTTATCGCTCATCACTGTTGGTATCGGTGTTTCCGCAATAGTTTCAGCACTTGTTGGGTTGACCTTGACTGCAGTCAATCGACCAGATGCGCGCTCAATTTCTTTCTGGACCTTTGGCTCCTTTGCACTTGTGACGCCATCGGATTTACTCATCCTTGCACCATTACTTCTACTGGGCGCACTCGCTGCTTGGAAGCTCGCGCCACGCCTTGATCTTCTCTCTCTTGGCGATGCAGCAGTTCGCCATATTGGTCAGCGCCCGCAGAGAATTAGATACCAGTCATTTATCGTGCTCTCAATTTTGGTAGCAGCTTCAGTGAGTCTGGTCGGCATCATCTCCTTCTTGGCGCTAGCGGCGCCTCATATTGCGCGCTATCTCTTTGGTCCAAGAAATAGATCTGTTGTCTTGAACTCTGCAATCGTCGGCGCGCTTATTCTGCTGGTTGCAGATATTGCCTCCCGTAGCGTGGTGCCGCCATATGAACTACCGATTGGCTTACTGACATCCCTGATTGGCGCGCCAATTCTGATTGCCACACTCAAGCGCGGTAAGGATGTGTGGCGATGATTGAGATTAAGGACCTCACGGTTGCACGAGGAAAGCGCATCGTTGTCGATAACTTCAGCGCCACTATTGCGCCCTCATCCATTACAGCAATTACCGGCCCCAATGGTTGTGGCAAGAGCACGCTGGCGCAGGCAATCGCAGGGGATTTGAAGTATCAGTCAGGTCAGATCACGATGGCAGGACGTGAGCTGCCGACAATTACTTTAGAAGAACAGGCAGAGCTCAGGTCGGTCGTTGAGCAGAACAGAAATTATTGGCTTTCATTTACTGCCCGTGAAGTGATTGCAATGGGGCAGAGCAAAGCAAATTTGGCGCGGATGGAAGGCGTTATGCAGCGGCTGCAGATTGCCGAATATGCCGATCAATCTGTCACAACTCTTTCAGGGGGACAGGCGCAACGCATCGATCTAGCGCGCGCCTTAATTCGAGATACGCCTATCTACATCTTTGATGAACCGCTGTCGGCACAAGATAGTCAGAGCAAAGTGCGGGTCATCGAAGAATTTAAGGCGATGAGAAGTGCCGGAAAGACTCTGATTGTGATCGCCCATAGCGATCGTGAATCACTGAGTTGGTGCGATCAGATTATTGATTTCAATCATCACTAACGGCCAAGTCTTAGCAAAGCTGGGATGTAGTGGCAGGCGAGTAACGTCATCAAATTTCACCCATCGCACCTCATGTGATTCGTCGTTGAGTTCATGGCCTTCTAGCTTCTCATTGGCTTGCGCTATCACTGTTGAATAACTCCAGCCATCGTGATCATCGGTAAATGTGTGCAAAGGCTCTAAATCTGTGGGGTTTATTCCAGTCTCTTCGACCGCTTCTCGGATAGCGCCTTCAATGACAGTCTCATGAGAATCACGAGCCCCACCAGGAATGCCCCAGGTATCTCCGTTGTGTACCCACGGTGCGCGATGTTGTAACAAGATCGCCCCGTCGCGGATAATCAAAAGTCCGGCTGCGCCAAATTTGCCCCAATGCTTAGAGCCACAGGTGCATTCGATCCACCCATCACCATCGCGCGCTGCCATGCGGGCTAGCGTATCCACAGTTGCCGAATTTTCCTCTGATGAACTCTGCGCCCGCCACCTAATCTCCCGCGCATGAAGAAGCTACTAATAACAACGCTACTTATTGCTCTGGTGCCACAGCCCGCCAATGGCGCCGATTGCAATGAAAAGGCATGTATTGATGTCTACACCCAAGATGGAAAGATCGTCATTGAAGGTCGCAAGGGGACAGGGCCAAAAGCCACAGAAGCTGTCACACCCAAACCTGCAGTAAGCCGAAAACCAACCCCAAAACCAAAAGTTACTCCTACACAGAAACCGAAAGTTCTGACAACTAAGAAGCCAGTTGTCGTTAAACCGCGCACCGTCAAGAAACCAACTCCAGGGGCAACGAAGGCTGCCACATCGCTGAGCGACAAGTTAGTGGAGATGTTGCCCACTGCAGGAATTGCCTATTCACCCTCCTTTCAGCCGCTGATTAAAGTGCCGGTCTTCTTCTGGAGCGATGTTCCCGAAGTGATTAACAAAAAAATCTCTATTGTCGGTGAAGTCGTAGAAGTGCAATTAAAGCCAACCTTCATCTGGCATTACGGCGATGGCGTCATCTTTCCTACTCGCAAAGTTGGCGCTGGCTACCCCGATGGCGAGATTCAACATAGCTATAGCAATCCAGGTCATTACCTGATTGAGCTGATCACTATTTGGAGCGGTGAATTTACGGTGCAGGGCGTTAAAGCCCGCATCCCCGGCGATATCAAAACAGTTTCGGTATTGCCGATCACCGTTGTTGCAGCTCCCAGTCGCTTTACCTCACCCGTCACTCACCTACGTTAACGAAAGGCTTTTATGACAACTCTCACTTCACCACATGACCTGCTTGCCGCTATTCCATTTCTGATTGGCTATCACCCAGAAAACTCTCTGGTACTGGTAGCGCTCAAAGATGACAACGTTGGAATGGCGATGCGCGTAGATATGCCCACCGATATTGCTCCTGAAAGTTATGACTTACTTGCATCCCACTTTCAGCGCGAGGCAGCCGATGCCGCGTTGATTGTGGCCTATGTAGATTCGCAGAGTGACCCAGAAGCTGTCCTTATCAATACCTCCGCTGCGCTATTACGCGCAGGCATTTCCATTAAGGAATCTCTTATCGTCTCGGATGGGCGTTATCGCTCGATACTTTGTCACGATTCTGAATGCTGCCCGCCACTCGGCAGCCCCATTCCTGAATTCGATTCATCGCGTATTGCTGCCGAACATGTGATTGCAGGACACCCCATGCCCTTTGCCAACGTTTCAGGTTTAGTGCAATCCATTGCAGCGCTGCCTTCAGCGATGCAAGAGAGTTGGCAGAGTGAAGTGCGCGCCTTTTGGATCGAGAGCGACTCTGAAAGCCTGCTCGACCTACAACGCGATGGCGCCACTGCCGTCATTGATTTAGCTGGTGAATACGCCCTAGGTCGGGGCGCTGAAGATCGCGAACTGGCGGCGCGCGTTATTGGACGCATCAGCGATATTCAGGTGCGCGACTATGCGCTGGGCAGCCATAACGATGAGACAGCAGATGCCTACTGGCAGATGTGGCGAGAGCTGTTGTTGATTGCACCTCGTGGATTTGTTGCACCTATTGCATCCATCTTCGCCGCCCTTGCCTACGAGCGAGGCGAAGGAGCCCTTGCTCACAAGGCGTTGGATCGGGCGCTGGCCGATGATGAACGCTATTCGCTAGCTCTCTTGCTCCGTCGCGTCTTTACCGCAGGGTGGCCGCCACAATCCTTTAGCGCGATGCGGGCGGAGCTCCATCCAAAAGTTGTCGCTGCAATCTTCGGGTAATATTTGCGCCAGGTCACGAGTTCTCATCGATAGCCCCGGCTGATGAGACGGCAACCCTCCACCGCGGTGGGGTGCTCCGGGTGACGACCAGGCAGGTGCACTCACGGTGTAGCTGCAAGTGCGTGAAGGATTTATAGCAATGAGTAAAAGACCCGACCACAACGTCACCGGTGCATGGCTAGAAGGCGATGACCCAGGAGAGCGTAAGTTCCTCAAGATCGGTTATCTGCTGCTCGAAAATGGTGAAACGCTTCCTGATATCACCATCGCATATCAAAGTTGGGGAACGCTCAATAAAGATAAATCCAATGCAATTTTGATTAACCATGCAATGACTGGTTGGTCTGATGTCACGGGCTGGTGGCCGCAGATGGTCGGCCCTGGTCTGCCCTTTGATACAGATAAATATTTTGTAGTGTGTCCCAACGTCATTGGTGGCTGTCAGGGATCAACCGGGCCATCATCGATTGCACCAGATGGAAAACGTTACGGTTCTCGTTTTCCCATCATCACCATCCGCGACATGGTCAACGCCGAAGTTGCCTTTAGCGATGCCCTTGGAATTGAAAAGTACGCCTTAGCGGTCGGGCCATCTCTCGGTGGAATGCGCTCGCTGGAATGGGCGGTGCAGCTACCTCATCGCGTCGGCGCTATCTGCACAATTGGCTCATCTGCAGTTGCCACAGGAGATCAGATCGGAACTGCTGCGATTCAAATTCGCGCCATTAAATCTGATCCCTACTTCAATGGCGGTGATTACTACGAGCAAGAGCGTGGACCTATTGAAGGTATGGGAATCGCTCGTCGCATCGCCCACCTGACTTATCGCACCGAATCTGAGATGGATGTGCGCTTTGGCCGCCAACTTCAGGGCGATGACACTGGGCGCTACGCCGTTGAGTCATATCTCGACCATCAGGCGAGCAAGTTGGCCAAGAGGTTCGATGCCAATACCTATATCGCGCTGACTGATGCCATGAATTCTCACGATATTGGCCGTGACCGTGGGGGAGTCGTCAAAGCCCTCGAGGGCATCACAGTTCCGACCATTGTGGTCTCGATTGATACCGATCGCCTCTTCCCACCTCGACTTCAGGTTGAGATATCCGAGCTTGTACCGACCGCAGAAGCCCCAATAGTCATCAGTTCTGACTTCGGACACGATGGATTTTTGGTCGAAGCCGAGGCGATGGGCGATGCGATTCGGCGCGCGTTGCACGTTGCAGGTACAATATAGGTATTGCTTCGAGCGGTTCGAAGAACAGGTAAGTAAAACAAACCAAAGGACAATTGTGGCTGTATTTAGTGCGCTCAAAAACAAGGCCAAAGGTAAGAAAGCCCCTGCTAAGAAAGCTGCCCCAGCTAAAAAAGCGGTAGCCAAGAAAGCAGCGCCGGTGAAGAAGGCAGTTGCTAAGAAAGCGCCCGCAAAGAAGGCAGCTCCTGCAAAGAAGGTCGCACCAGTAAAGAAGCCCGTCAAGATTGAAGTGAAGAAAGATCTCACCGCTAAAGAGGTGCAGCAGTTAGTAGATCTTAAGAACCTCGTTGCTCGCCATAATGAAATTGTCGAAACGCTCGCCGCAAGCGGAATCGATAACTATCGCAAGGCAGTGAAGAAAGAATTTATGGCGCTCGCCCTTGAAGCCCGCCAGTTAGATGTAGAAATTCCGGAAAGCACTGAGAAAGCCCGCAAGGCTGGCCTTGGTTCACCAAGCCGCATCTTGTCGAAGGCGCAACTTGCTCTCATCGCACCAAAGGAAGAGCCAAAGGAAGCTCCAGCTGCTAAAGCTGGCAAGGCAGCAATCGTCCTTGATGAAGATGGCAATGAAATTGTTGTAGAAGAAGTTGAACTCGAAGATGTTGAAACGCTTATCGCTGAAGTAGCTGAAATCATTGATGCTGAAGCAGATGGCAAAGATCAGCCACGCGTTGTTACCTTGTCTGATGAATCAAAGAATGAAGAAGGCTCTTTTACCCTCCTTGACTCTGATGCAGAAGAAGAGGAAGAGGATAAGAACGAGCGCGAAAAGCATAAGAAGGATCTCAAGAATGTAAACCTTGTTCTTGAAGCCATTAACGGCAAGATCCAGGGCGTCGAGCATGCTCCTAAGCACAATATTGATCAGACCGAAGCAAAGGCGCTGACCTTCAAGCAGATTCAGCAGCAATTTGCGATGAATACCTTCAATGAGAAATCAGCGAAGCTTATTTCAGAGGCAATCTCACAGGGACACCTAAAGAACCTCGAAGATCTGCAGTACTTCTTCAATGAACAAGCTCGCTTTATTCAGATTGAAATCAAGCGCCTCCCACCAGAGCAGACAGTTCTTACTGCAGGTGCAACTGCTGACCCTGTGAAGGATTACCTTAAGCAGATTGGTCGAGTTGCACTTCTTAACGCAGAGCTCGAAGTAGAACTTGCTACTCGCGTTGAAGCAGGTCTCTTTGCTGAAGAAGCGCTGAAGAACACCAAGAAGATTGATAAGAAGCTCAAGCGTGAACTTGAGTGGATCGTCGAAGATGGAAAGCGCGCCAAGAACCACTTGTTGGAGGCGAACCTTCGTCTGGTTGTATCTCTTGCAAAGCGTTACACCGGTCGCGGCATGCTCTTCCTTGACTTGATTCAGGAAGGAAACCTCGGTCTTATCCGCGCCGTTGAGAAGTTCGACTACACAAAGGGTTACAAGTTCTCAACCTATGCAACGTGGTGGATCCGTCAGGCCATCACACGTGCGATGGCAGACCAGGCCCGCACCATCCGTATTCCAGTACACATGGTTGAAGTCATCAACAAGCTTGCTCGCGTACAGCGCCAGATGTTGCAAGATCTTGGTCGCGAACCAACACCTGAAGAGCTCGCGAAAGAACTTGATATGACACCTGAAAAGGTTGTTGAAGTTCAGAAGTACGGTCGCGAACCAATCTCGCTCCACACACCACTTGGTGAAGAAGGCGACTCTGAATTCGGTGATTTGATTGAAGATTCAGAGGCAGTTAAGCCGGAAGAGTCAGTGACCTTCACAATCTTGCAGGAGCAGTTGATGCAGGTGCTTGGTGGCCTCACCAACCGCGAAGCAGATGTGATCAAGGCTCGCTACGGACTCACCGATGGCCAACCAAAGACTCTCGATGAAATCGGCAAGGTTCACGGCGTTACCCGCGAACGTATCCGCCAGATTGAATCAAAGACGATGTCTAAGCTGCGCCACCCATCACGTTCGCAATCACTGCGCGATTACCTCGATTAAAACTATGTCTGACGCTAAAGCCTTCGTCAATCCGAAGAGCGGATCTATCCGCATCACTGGGGTAGTAGATATGGTCGATGCCGATGGCAACGTGATTGAAACTATCGAGAATCCAAAGTTCTGTGGCTGTGGCCAATCAAAAGAAAAACCCTTATGCGATGGTTCGCATAAGGGAATAGCCAAAAGATAGCTTTATATACCTGGTTTCTTTGAATTATAGTGTGTCTATGAGGCATCGAAATCGACGTCACTGGTGGGGCCTGAACCCTTTCGTTGTAGTTATTCTTTTGGTTGCCTCATCAATCTTCTTCATACCGTCAGCCAGTGCGAATCCGATTTATACATTTACTAATGCGGGTGCAACCGGCAATACAGGTCCGACACAATCTCAAGTAAATTCCACTTATGCTGGCACGAGCTTGGCGAATTCTGTCAACATTCAAACTCAAGGAATTCAACTCTGGGTGGTTCCGACTACAGGAAATTACAGAATCAGAGCTGTCGGAGCAGCCGGTTCGCGAGTTACAGGATATTCAACGACCGGATTTGGAGCAGTGATTCAAGGTGAATTTGTACTTACACAAGGACAAACGATAAGCATTGCGGTTGGGCAGCAAGGCATCCCAACAAATTCATCAGACTTCGGCGGTGGTGGCGGCGGCGGCACTTTTGTGTTACGAGACGGAAGTTTGATTATTGCGGCAGGGGGCGGAGGAACGCATGGAACTGGCGGTGGAGATGCTGGCAACGCAGCGTTAGTGCGAACCCATGCGGATGCATCTCTCACAGAAACTGGCAAGGCAGGCAGAACATGGGTAGAGACTGGTGGAGCTGGTGGTACTGCCGGAGGCGCGGGCGGAACTTCAGCTTCAAGTTGGAATGGACATCCTGGCGCAGGCTATCTTGGCAATGCTGGTTCAGGTGGCGCGTTGAATTGGGCAAATGGCGCTCGGGGTGGAAATCTCGCGACATATGGCTTGGGGGGTTTTGGTGGCGGCGGGTCGGGTGGAATGTACGGTGGCGCAGGAGGCGGTGGATATTCGGGAGGAGGCGCTAACTCACGCCATGGTCCTGGTGGAGGTGGTGGGTCATTCAACATAGGGAGTAACCCTTCATCGCAATTAGCAACATCTTTTGACCACGGATCAGTAATCATCACATCCCTCGGCCCCGCTGTCTCCGCTTTTGCACCAACAACTACTCTCACAAACTCGTCATCGCTAACCTATAACCTCGTCTTCACTCAATCAGTAACGGGACTTGCTGCCAATGATTTTTCATTATCTGGCACTGGTTCTTCGACTTGCACCATTGGAACACCATCGGGTTCTGGAACCACCTACTCCATATCTCTTTCAGGATGTAGTCCAGGAACCGTGATCCTGACTCTTGCAACTAATGCGATTACTAACTCTTCATCACAGACAGGTCCGAGCAGTAACACTGCAGCATCTACTGTCACTATTGACCAGACAGCACCGACTATCTCTTCAGTTTCAGCTCCTGCCAATAAGACCTATATTCCAACGGAAACTCCGACATTTACTGTTGCCTTTTCTGAGTCTGTAACGGTCACAGGAACACCGCGTTTAGTGCTGACAGTGGGCTCACTTACTGAATATGCAAGTTACGTGTCGATGTCCGATAGCCGCACTGCGCGCTTTCGTTACACCGTGGCGCTGGATGCAAATGAGTTTGATACAGATGGAATTGCGCTCTCCACAACGCTCGATGCCAATGGAGGATCCATTGCAGACCTGGCAAGTAATGCACTAACCAACTTTGGCTTAAGCGCGCCCACCTTAACTTCAGTACTGGTGGCGCAACCACCTGGTGCCCCCACAATTACGAGTATTACGCCAGCAAGTGGCCAGCTCTCTGTTGCCTTTACTGCTGGAGCAACTCGGGGTTCGGCAATTACCAATTATGAGTTTTCCACCAATAACGGCGCTAACTGGACGGTTCGTTCTCCAGTCGCAACAACTTCGCCGATATCAATCTCAGGACTTACCAATGGAACTGCCTATAGCGTTCGAATCCGGGCAGTCAACGCTGCAGGTGCTGGTGATTCATCAACAGCGGTCTCTGCAACGCCAAGTGCAATTACAGTTTCTGGAGATTCCACATTAACGACAACTTATGGAACTGCAGCCTCTACTGGAACCTACTCAGCTACCGGCGGAACTGGGCCATACACATTTACATTGTCTAGCTCCGCTACAGGTGTCAGCATCTCGAGTGGTGTCGTTTCGGTTTCTTCCACTGCACCGGCAGGAACTTACGTCCGCAATGTGGTTGCTACCGATAACGCCTCTCAAACAGGCTCTCGTCAATTGACAATAACTATCAATAAGGCATCCACCAGCATCACCATCTCACTTCCCAATTCAGCAACTGATGCAGCCCTTGGTGGCGCAATCACTATTACGGCAACAGTTTCGCAGGCAGGCTCGGTTAATTTTAGATTGGGTGGGACAACCATCTCTGGTTGCGGCAGCGTCTCATCCAGTGCAGGAAGCGCTACCTGTTCATGGACTCCTGGGTCACTTGGAGGCGCAACACTGTCAGCAGTTTTAACGCCAACAGATTCAGGAAACTATGACGGCGCAACATCCACCAATTTAAGTATTACCGTCGTTAACGGAGTCACCACCGTCTCGATGTCACTTGCAGGTGGAGTCACACAAGCTTCTAGGGGTCAGAACATTGTGATTACTGCAACGGTAGATCAAGCAGGGCGCATCTCATTCTTTGCAGATGGCAAGCGCATCAGTGGGTGCTTTAATCGAGCAGTCTCTGGCTCCAGCGCCACCTGCACCTGGAAACCTGCAATACAAAAACAGGTCAATCTCACTTCTCGATTAGTTCCTACTAATAGCGCCTTCTCCACGGCGACAACAACGCTACAAGTGATGGTAGTAAGAAGAACGGGCACCCGCTAATCGCGAGTGCCCGTTGCTTGCAAAGATTTAATTACTTGGTCTCGACCAATTTCTCTGATTCATCCTGAATCTTGGCGGCAACAGTCTTTAGCTTTTCAGCGTACTCCTTGCCGTGATGTGCACAGAAAAGTAGTTCTCCACCCGCAAGCAGCGTGGCACGGACATAAGCCTGTGCACCGCAACGATCGCAACGATCGAGTGCATTAAGAGGTGTGGATTCGAGGATTACTTGCTCGGTCATCGCGCTCTCCGTTCACTTCTAGTTAGATATGGCCTGGGGAAGTTCTTGTACATCTATGGAACATCATGCCAGTTCTGTTTATTCCCCGCTCGGTAAAAAGATTCCAATCTTGTAAATTTTTATCCATCCGAGCGCATAAATATCGATAATTTAGGGTCAAATCACAGATGGATATCTATATATGGCTCCTCGGCGCGCTTACCCAGATGCAAACCATTTGCTGGCTAACCTTTGCCACCGTGGCTGACGAATTGAACTTTACCCCTGAGGCGAATTCTCAAGATAGCTATACCGCCAAAGACCTGGCAGTTCTAGAAGGTCTTGATGCCGTTCGTAAGCGCCCAGGAATGTATATCGGTTCTACCGATTCACGTGGATTGCAGCACTGCCTCTGGGAGATCATCGATAACTCAGTAGATGAGGCGCTAGCCGGCCACTGCAAGAAAATCGAAATCAATCTTGAATCTGATGGCTCAGTAGAAGTTCACGATGATGGCCGCGGAATTCCAGTCGATAAAGAACCGAAGACCGGACTTACTGGCGTTGAAGTTGTGATGACAAAGCTCCATGCTGGCGGAAAATTTGGCGGCGGTTCATACGCAGCCTCAGGCGGATTGCACGGCGTGGGCGCATCTGTTGTGAACGCGCTGGCTGAACGTCTTGATGTTGAAGTCGACCGTAACGGCAAGATTTACTGGATGTCTTTCAAGCGCGGAGTCGCCGGCGTTTTTGATGGCGATGGCCCAAAGGCTGAGTTCACTCCGCAATCAGGTCTTCGCACAATCGGAAAGATTTCTGCCAAGGTAACGGGCACACGTACTAAGTGGTGGTCAGATCGCCAGATCTTCCTTAAGGATGCTGAGCTAGATCTTGAAGATATCTACGCACGTGCTCGCCAAACATCATTCTTAGTTCCAGGTCTTTCCATTACCGTCAACGATAACCGTAAGAAAGAGAAGAGCTCACAGGTCTTCTTCCATAAGGGCGGAATCTCTGAATACTGCGATTTCTTGCAACCAGATGCTCCAGTAGGCGAAGTCATTCGCATCTACGGCAGCGGTCACTACCAAGAGACTGTTCCTGTTCTCGACGACAAGGGGCACATGGTCTCTACCGATGTTGAGCGCGATATGGAAGTTGATATCGCAATGAAGTGGGGAACAGGCTTTGATACAACGCTACGTTCCTTCGTCAACATCATCGCAACTCCTAAAGGTGGCTCACACGTACTCGGCTTTGAGCGCGCCATCACCAAGGCATTTAACGAAGCGATGCGCAGCGCCGGAATCTTGAAGAAGAACGAAGCAGATGTCATCAAAGACGATGTCATGGAAGGCCTCACCGCGGTCGTCACAGTTCGTATGTCAGAGCCACAGTTTGAAGGACAGACAAAGGAAGTCCTTGGAACGGCAGCTGCGACCAAGATTGTCTCTACAGTAGTTGCAGATAAGTTGAAAGAATTCTTTGCCACCACACGCCGCATCGATAAAGCTAACGGCAAGTTGATTATGGAAAAGATTGCTGGCGCATCACGCACTCGTATCAGCGCCCGCGCCCATAAAGATCTGCAGCGTCGTAAGAACGCACTTGAATCTTCATCTCTTCCAACCAAGCTCTCTGATTGCCGCTCTGAAGATGTCACTCGTACTGAACTCTTTATCGTTGAGGGTGACTCCGCCCTCGGCACAACCAAGGCTGCTCGTAACTCTGAATACCAAGCAATTCTTCCTATCCGTGGCAAGATTCTTAATGTACAGAAGGCATCTCTTTCGCAGATGCTCGATGATAAAGAGTGCGGCTCCATCATTCAGGTGATTGGCGCTGGCTCAGGAAAGTCATTTGAACTCGATGAAGCGCGCTATGGCCGAGTCATTTTGATGTCTGATGCTGATGTCGATGGCGCACATATTCGCTGCCTACTTCTGACTTTGATGTATCGCTATATGCGTCCGATGCTTGATGCTGGTCGTGTCTTTGCAGCGATTCCACCGCTTCACCGCATTGAAACTATGGGTGGCGGCGGTAAGAAGGGCGAATACATCTACACATACTCAGATGATGAGATGAAGAGAGTTACTGCAGATTTAAGGAAACAGGGTAAGAAGTGGAAAGAGCCTATCCAGCGTTATAAAGGTCTCGGCGAGATGGATGCTGATCAGCTCCGTGAAACCACAATGGATCCTGATGCACGTACCTTGCGCCGAATTACTGTTCCAGATGGTGAAGCGGCAGAGCGTATGTTTGAGCTGCTGATGGGTTCAGATGTTGCGCCTCGTAAGGAATTCATTGCAACAGCTGAAATCGATCGTGAGCAGATCGACGCTTAGCGTCCCTCTTCTTCTTCCTCTTCTTCCTCTTCTTCACCGTTCCCTGATGCAGGTGGAGCAATAACTGCGCTACTTGCATCAGCGGAGATTGTCGCCCCAAGCGCGCCGAGGTAGAAACTCTTCAGAACGCTATTTGGCTTACCTTGAGTGTTATGTTGATTGGAAAAGGCAGCAGAGCCATCTTTACCGCAGATGTTCTTAAGAACGCTAGAACCACCTGGGTGGCTCTGAATGTAAGAAGTAAGGTTATAGACGTTACCCTTTACAACGCTCCAGCAATCTGATGCAGAACTATGTTTTGCGACCTCTTGCGCTGAGAGTACGAGCTTCCCACTGGCAGTTCCCCCAGATGTACTACCTGGAACTGGAGCAACGTCGCCTGAAAGGGGTGCAGCTTCTGCAACGCGATCTTTCCAAGCTGAGACTGCGCCTGAATGGCCAACAACTACAGTCAATACCAGGCTAGCCGCAGCAACGATTGTGGCCACAGCTTTAAGGGATGTATTAATAAGTTGAGATTGCGCAAAAGCCTTCTCTTTCGACCTTTGCAGGAAGTACCAAACTGCGACGAGGGCGCCAAAGATGAGCACGACATTGCGCAGACGTTCACCTTGGATTGCGTGATCTGCAGGAAGTCCGACTCGCTCGGCTAGCGCTTCACCAGATGAGCTAGCAACCACGCCGCTTACTACCGCGATGGCCACAGCTGCCAGAGCGAGTGGCGTATAAGTTTTGCGAATCTTTTCGCTAAAGAGAACGAGAATGAATCCGATGGCTGAGAGTGGGATAAATACAGCAGCTGCGTGAACTACTAATGGGTGGACTGGCAAACCAAGTATTAAATCCATGTAATCAGCCTATTTCTCTAGTGAATCTCGTGGGAATCAGAACTAATTTTACACCCGTTTAATTGGCAGTGAATCAGTTATTTGAGGGCTAGCACTAGTCGATACTGACGAGATCGAAATACTCTTCTTTCCAGATATCTTCATCGCCATCAGGAAGCAAAATCACACGCTCTGGCTTAAGTGCTTGGACAGCTCCTTCATCGTGAGAAACCATGATGACTGCGCCTTGGTATTCGCCGAGAGCGCCGAGAATTTCAGCGCGGGATGCTGGATCTAAGTTATTTGTAGGCTCATCAAGAAGCAGAACATTCGCTGCCGAAACAACCAAGGTTGCAAGAGCTAAGCGTGTTCGCTCTCCACCCGAAAGCACTTTTACTGGCTTATGGACATCATCGCCGACAAAGAGGAATGAACCGAGAACGTTTCGCGCTTCTGGTTCACGTAAGTCATCTTTTGAAGACATCATGTTTTCAAGAATGGTGCGCTCGAAGTCGAGCATTTCATGTTCCTGGGCGTAGTAGCCGAGTTTGAGGCCATGGCCATGTTCGACTTTTCCGGTATCTGATTCCAATTGATTGGCCAGAATCTTGAGCAGCGTTGTTTTTCCTGCACCGTTGAGCCCGAGGATGACAACACGAGAGCCCTTATCGATGACGCAGGAAACGTCGGTAAAGATTTCAAGAGATCCGTAGTTCTTCGATAGCTCTTCACCCGATAGGGGAGTCTTGCCACATGGAGCAGGAGTAGGAAAACGAAGCTTTGCAACCTTGTCGCTGACGCGAACATCTTCAAGAGAGGAACGAAGTTTTTCAGCGCGACGTAACATGCCTTGAGCCGCTGTTGCCTTAGAAGCCTTAGCGCGCATCTTCTCGCCCTGCTTCTGCAAGATCTCTGCTTTCTTCTCGGCGTTAGCGCGCTCTTTCTTACGGCGATGTTCATCTTGTTCGCGCTGCAGCAGGTACTGCTTCCAGCCCATGTTGTACACATCGATGACGTTGCGGTTGCCATCGATGTAGAAGACCTTATTGACGACAGTTTCAATCAAGTTCACATCGTGGGAGATGATGACCAGCCCACCTGAATAGTTAATGAGGTAGTTACGGAGCCAGATGATGGAATCTGCATCAAGGTGGTTTGTTGGCTCATCCAGTAGCAAGGTCTCAGCACCCGAAAAGAGGATGCGCGCCAATTCAATACGGCGACGTTGTCCACCCGAGAGAGTATCTAGTTGGTTATGAAAGACATCTTCCGATACTCCAAGTGAGCTAGCGATCGCCTCTGCTTCAGCTGTTGCGGCATAACCACCAGCTGCATTGAACTCTGCATCAACGCGTGTGTAGCGCTCAAGTGCTTTCTCAAGTTCGGCGCCTTCTGTTGTGGCCATCTCTTGCTCAACCTGGGCCATGCGAGCTGCAATCTGATCAAGATCACGCGCCGACAAAATGCGATCGAGAGTTGTTCCTTGATCTTCACCTGTGCGCGGATCTTGTGGCAGGTAGCCAATCTTTCCTGTGCGCTGAACTGCGCCGCCAGCAGGCAAGTTTTCTCCAGCGAGAACTTTGGCAAGGGTTGATTTACCAGCGCCATTTCGACCCACAAAGCCGATTCGATCGCCATGGTTGATGCGCACATTTACGCCCGAGACTAAGAGGCGCGCTCCGGCACGGAGTTCAAGAGCGGTAGTGGCAATCATTTGGCGAAGTCTCCCACAGTGTGCGTGGGATAAGAAATTAACTAAGCAGCGCCGATACGGGTGCGACGAGGAACTGAGTAGGACTTTGCTACTGCAGTTAACTCTTCAGAGACTTGCACACGAATTGCGTTCTCATCTTTTAAGAGCTTTGTCAGGGCAGCAATTGTGGCCTTGAGTTCCTTTGATTCTGTTTCAAGTTCGAGCTTGCTCATCTTGGTAAGACGTCGCAGAGGCATATCAAGGATGTAGGTAGCTTGTTCATCATTGAGCTTAAAGTCTTTGATGAGCTTCTCTTTGGCAGCTGATGCATCATCGCTGCCACGAATAATCTTGATGACCTTATCGATATCGATAATCGCTTTGAGCAATCCATCAACGAGTGAAAGGCGATCTTCAGCCTTTGCCTTACGGAATTCAGAGCGGCGACGAACAACTTCAATGCGGTGATCGATAAAGACCTGCAAGAGTTCTTTCAGACCAAGAGTCTGTGGCTTTCCTTTAACGAGTGCAACAGCGTTGATCGCAAAGGCATCTTCCATAGGAGTGAGCTTGAAGAGCTTTTCTAGAACATCCTCTGGCTCAAAACCATTCTTAAGTTCAATAACTACGTTGGTACCGGTCTGGCCATCTGTCAGATCGATGATGTCTGAAATACCTTGAATCTTCTTCGCCTTCACCAAGTCAGCGATGCGCTCGACAACCTTTTCAGGACCGATATTGAAAGGAAGCTCCTTGATGACAATTCCCATCTTGCGAGAAGTCACCTTGCTAATTTCTACGCTGGCGCGAACTTTGAATGAGCCTTTACCTGTGGCATAAGCCTCGCGAACACCTTCGAGTCCAACAATCTCGCCACCAGTTGGGAAATCTGGAGCAGGCATGTGCTTCATCAACTGATTAAGCGTCGCCTTTGGATTTTCAATCAGGAACTTGGTGGCAGCGATTACTTCGCCCAAGTTGTGAGGCGCCATGTTGGTCGCCATTCCCACTGCAATTCCTGAACCACCATTGACTAATAAGTTTGGAAAGGCTGCGGGTAATACCAACGGCTCAGCAAGTTGACCGTCGTAGTTGGGACCAAAATCAACGGTGTTTTCATCAGCTTCTGCCACCATCGACATAGCAGCTGCTGCAAGACGCGCTTCTGTGTAACGCATGGCAGCAGGACCAGCATCGAGTGAACCAAAGTTTCCGTGGCCATCGATAAGTGGCAGCTGCATCGAGAAGTTTTGGGCCATACGCACAAGTGCGTCGTAGATTGCAGAGTCACCGTGTGGGTGCAATTTACCCATCACTTCACCGACAACACGTGCGCTCTTTACATGGCCGCGCTCTGGACGCAGACCCATATCGCTCATCTGATGAAGGATGCGGCGGTGTACTGGCTTTAAACCATCACGCGCATCAGGAAGTGCACGTGAATAGATAACTGAGTAGGCGTACTCAAGGAAAGATTCTGACATTTCAGAAGAGACATCGATATCAACGATCTTGCCGGGAAATTCACCGGGCTTTGGTCCAACGACCTTTGCTGATTTCTTTGGGGCCGCTGTCTTCTTCGTTGCCATGGCGGGTATTCTGCCAAGTGAATGCGTTAAATCTTGGTACCTACACGCGGTCTTGCCCCAACGATTGCAACACAATGGGCGGCAACTTCGGCTCCAGCCATTAAAGCGTGGGTGAGGTCCTTCTTTGTGGCGAAATATGAAATAAATCCAGCGGCAAATGAATCTCCGGCGCCAGTGGTATCTACGACTTCAGTTGAGATTGCCGGAACTGCAACAGATGCACCTCCACGGCTCTTCCCAATTGCACCGTGAGATCCGCGCTTGATGACAACTGTTGATGATGATTGCAAGAGTTGGTCGAGCGCAGCTTCGATATCAGTGAGTCCAGTTAGGTATGTGGCTTCTTCTTCATTGAGAAGCAACACATCCATGGATGGAAGCCAACTCTTTATCTCTTGGGTATCGACCTCTTTCATTCCACCCACAGATGCTGGATCAAAATAAATTGTTAGTCCGGCAGATTTAATCTTGGTAATCATCGCTTTGATACCTTCACGCGAGAGTGGATCAAGTGGTGAATACCCTGAAATATAAACAGCGTTGTAGCCGTCTAGCTCTGGTAGATCGCCAATATGTAGACCTGAATTGGCGCCATTATCTGGAAACATGGTTCGTTCTCCAGTTGGATCAACTAGCACCACGACAACTCCAGAATGGCCATTATCGACAACTAAGTTGTGGTGGCGTACTCCGAGCGCATCAAATTCAGCAACAAGGGCGGCTCCAGCAGAATCATTTCCAACATGGCCGACGATGGTGGCGCGTGCATCTGTGCGGGTAAGCCACGCTGCAACGTTTCCGGCAGCCCCACCACCATGCGTTGAAATCTGAGCAGGGGTATCGCTGCCATAGTTAATCTCAGATGGCATCACGGCAATTTTGGTCACGACATCAAGCATGACATCACCGATACATAAAACTTTTGCGCTCATGCGTTGTGAACTGCAACCGCGATATCAGCGGCGAGAGCTGAATTAGATTTAATGATTTCGATATTCACTTGAAGTGATTCACCTTCGGAAGCGGTGTGGAAATGCTCAAGCAGATATGGAGTGACCGCCTTACCGACGATTCCATTCTTGGCAGCGCCCGCTAGCCCACTCTTCAAAATCGCATCATGTCGCGCGCGGTCCATCTCTTTGGCAACTGGGTTGGCGACAATCAGAGCATGCGCATCTGTCTTAAGTCCTTTTCGCGCTTTGATGATGGCAGCAATTTCAGCAGCTGAGTTGACCTGATGCTCAATCGAATACCCAGAGTCAGTCAGATAGAAACCAGGGAAGTGCGTGGTCTTATAACCAACTACACCAATGGCAAGGGTCTCTAAACGCTCAAGCGTTGCGGCAACATCGAGAATTGATTTCACGCCGGCGCAGACAACGGTGATATCTAAATTAGCAAGAGCTGTGAGGTCTGCCGATTCATCGAAAGATTCATTTGCACCGCGGTGAACTCCACCTAGCCCACCTGTTGCGAAGGTATGAATACCAGCAAGAGCTGCCAAATGTGCAGTCGCGGCAACTGTAGTTGCTGCGCTCTTTCCGGTGGCGGCGATAATTGCTAAATCACGACTAGAAGCCTTAGCAATATCATCGCGATTGGCAATCTCAACGAGTTGATCATCTGTTAAACCAATAAGGACTTTTCCATCAAGAATTGCAATCGTTGCAGGCGTTGCACCGTGTGCTCGCACAATCGCTTCTACTTCGCGGGCGACCTGCAGATTTGATGGACGTGGTAGACCATGGCTAATAATTGTTGATTCAAGGGCCACTACAGGTGTGCCAGCAGCAAGTGCGCTAGCAACTTCAGGGGATGCAGTAAAGGCAAGTGAATTCATAGCGCGAACAATACTCGTGAGAGGATAAGGCTGTGCATTTGTCGCAGATTCTTCCCTCGGTATTCGCGAGTATTGGATTATCTTCGGCGCAGGATTTTCTGGGATGTGGCGAAAGTCCCAGTGGGCGTGAAGTCCTCTTTCTTATCGATGGTTTGGGTGCAGATGCCATCAGAACCTATCGGGATCAGATTCCTGTTCTTGCAGCTGCAGTCGATAAAGGTGTAGTCACAACTTCATTTCCGACAACAACTGCAACTAGCTTGGCAACGCTAACAACTGGTGCAATGCCAGGTGCTCATGGAATGTTGGGTTACACAGTACGTGTGCCGCGAAGTGGCGGACGAGTTCTCAATACGCTGAAGTGGGATGAGCGCGTGGATCCACAAATGTGGCAACCAGTTCCAACGCTCTTTGAACAGGCAGCAGCTGCCGGCATCACCACATCACATGTGGCGGCAAAGAGATATGAAGGTTCAGGATTTACTCGCGCCGTATTTCGTGGGGCAAATTACAAGGGCGCCAATATCGTCGCTGATTTAGTTGCTGAAACTGTGCGCGCACTCAACGCTAGCCCTTCCTTCGTCTATCTCTATGTCAACGATCTAGATTCAGCAGGCCACTCCGATGGAGTGGGTTCAGATAAATGGTTAGCCGCGCTGCGCGGAGTAGATCAATTGATGGCTGAGTTGATTCAGAAAGTGCCAGCGGGTACGCGTATCTGGATTACAGCAGATCACGGAATGATCAATGTGCAAGAGAAGATAGTTCTGGGGCGCGATAACTCGCTGCTGACCGATATTGCAACGATTGCAGGTGAGCCCCGTATGCGCCATCTCTATCTCACAACGGAATCAGAGAGCGCAGCGTTAGAAGTTATTGAACGCTGGAAGAGTGAGCTAGGTCAGCAGGTCTCGCTCTTTACCCGCCAAAGTGCAATTGCTGCCGGCCTCTTTGGAAGTGAAGTAAGCCTTGATGCCGCAGAGCGCATGGGTGATGTCATTGCAATTGCACAAGGCAACTTGGTTTTACTAGATCCTGAACGCGCAGATAAAGAAGGCGAGATGGTTGGCCATCACGGTGGAGATAGTGAGATTGAAAGTTCGGTACCGCTTCTTCTACTGCAGCGGTAGGTAATTAGTTAGATTCGTCGCCCTCGGCAGGTTCTTCAGCCTTCTTGCCAAACATAATTTCATCCCATGAAGGAACTTTTGCGCGCGCTGTGATTCCATCTTGCGCATCAGCAACTGATGGAGTCTCGCGAATGACAGCTAAGCGGGGAGTCTCTGGCTTCTCTTCTGCCGGTTCAACGAGATCTGCAATACGTGGAATATCTCGTACTGGATCTTCGATGCGAGATGGGTGGGTTGGTTCAGAGTGGATAATCGCAGTTGCAGTTGGACGTGGTGCGAGCTCTTCATCCAATAACCATGCGCCATTGCCATCAGTTGCTTCGAGTGCGCGCCGTGCCATATCAAAGTTCCACGTTGCAACGCCTGATCCATCACGGTTAGGGAAGTGCAGTTCGATATGCCAGATGCCATCTGGTAGTCGCCAGGTATTCCAAGAAATTTGATCGGTATCTACTCCGCGCGGAGATAACTTAGCGAGAACTACATCGCTAAAGGTTAGATCGCTGCGATAGGCATCTTTACGCATCACCAATTCACGTGCGCGATCCAAGATGTATTCGCGCTCTTGCATGATTGGACCTGAGAAACGTTCTACCTTTTCAACGGTAATTTGTCCTTCACGAGCGACTTGTTCAAAACTTTCACCAGCGCGCAGACGACGCTGAATCTCTTTTACTGACATGGTTTCGCTGGAATCAACTGCTGGCACTGAGGTAAGTCGTGGTTGATTTACTGTTGCGCGCAAATTGTCGCTGATGCGCACAGAGTAGCTATTGCCTTCGTTATCTACGAGCGCAAGATGGTTGCCATCTTCGGTCTTACCGGTCAGACGGAGTTCGCTCATAGGGGTGAGAATAACTGATGAGGCGGTGATTTTTCGAGAGGAAGACCCTCTAGACTTGAGATATGTACGCCGAACTGCTCGAATTAGCGCGAAAAGTTGGCCATGACGCTGGTGCCCTCTTGATGGAACGCCCACCGGCATTTGAAATTGAATCCAAATCCACCGCCATCGATATCGCGACGCAGATGGATAAGAAAGCTGAAAAATTCATCATGGAATCACTGCTCGCTGCGCGACCAGATGATGGAATCATTGGAGAAGAAGGATCATCGGTAGCGAGTAAATCTGGAATTACCTGGGTAATCGATCCACTCGATGGCACCGTCAATTATTTTTATGGGCTACCCGGCTGGAATGTTTCCATCGCAGCTAAAGATAAAGATGGCTCAGTTGTGGGCGTAGTCACGGCTCCCACGATTAACTCCACCTGGTGGGCAACTCGTGGTGGTGGCGCTTTCTATAACGGCCATCAGATTCATTGCAATGATCCGATTGCTTTAGATCGCGCTTTGATTGCAACCGGTTTTCAATACGATGTCGCACACCGCACAACTCAGATGACAGATCTTGCCAAACTAGTTCCACTCGCTCGCGACATCAGACGAAATGGCGCAGCAGCGGTGGATCTCTGCCATGTCGCAATGGGCGCACTCGATGGGTATTTCGAAGCAGGTTTGAAGGAATGGGATTGGGCAGCTGGGGGATTGGTGGCAACTGAAGCCGGAGCTCGCTTTGTTCAATATGGGCAAGAGCCGCTACGAACCACCTTGGCAGCAGGGCCGACCCTGCACGGCCATCTCGCCTCACTTCTCGGCTTCACAGCCTGATGAGTCCCGCGTGAAAAGGGCGATTTACGCTCGAGCCCCCTTTTGTGGCAAGATACGCAGTCTGCGCGGACATATCCGTGCTTGATAGATAAGTAACGAACAGGAATCACCATGAATATTCTCGACGTAGTAGACGCTGCCTCACTCCGCAAGGACATCCCACAGTTCCGCGCAGGCGATGAGCTCAAGATCCATGTCCGCGTTATCGAAGGTAGCAAGTCACGTCTTCAGGTCTTCCAGGGAATCGTTATCGGTCGCCAAGGCGACGGAGTCCGCGAAACTTTCACAATCCGTAAGGTCTCTTACGGCGTTGGCGTAGAGCGCACATTCCCAGTTCACACACCAGTTATCGAAAAGATTGAACTTGTCACAAAGGGCGATGTTCGTCGCGCGAAGCTCTACTACCTCCGTGATCTCCGCGGTAAGGCTGCAAAGATTCGCGAAAAGCGCGATGGCATTGTTGGTTACGGCGACGGAATCCTTTCAACACCGGTGTCCGAGCCAGCTGCGGTCGAAGTTGTGGCAGAGGTTCCAGCTCAAGCTGTGATTACAGAAGATGTTGTTGTAGCGGATGTAGTTGAGGCTCCAGTTGCAGAAGCTGCTGCTGAGACTTCAGACGAAGCCACCGAGAACAAGTAACTCTTACCTCCCTCATGTCACGTAAGGGCTCAGTCCTTCGTGAGTTCCCGATTCTTGTAATCGTTGCGCTCGCAGTATCTCTTGTCATCAAATCTTTCCTTGTGCAGTTCTTCTATATCCCATCTGGGTCTATGGAGAACACGCTGCAGATTAATGATCGAGTCGCAGTCAACAAGATTCCATTTATCTCAAAATCAATCGACCGCGGCGATGTCGTAGTCTTCCGCGATCCCTCAAACTGGTTACCAGAGCCATATGCCGATAATCAGAATAAAGTGATTGCAAAAATCAAAGAAGGCCTTGTGCTCGTTGGCGTTCTTCCAAATCCAGCCAAGCAATACTTGGTTAAGCGCGTCATTGGCGTTGCCGGCGATAACGTTGTTGGTAAAGATGGAATCGTCACAATCAACGGCAAAGAGACTACCGAGCCATATATCTTTGCAGGCAATAACCCGAGCGAGCTAGATTTTAACGTCACTGTTCCCAAAGGAAAGATCTGGGTCATGGGCGATCACCGTGGAGCATCTGCTGATTCTCGCTACCACCAAGATGATGTGAACAATGGTTTTGTACCAGAATCTAAAGTAACTGGACGAGTCGTTGGAATCATCTGGCCAATTAAGAATATTGGCACAGTCCCATCGCAAGATCCTCTCAAGTAACTTTTCACTCTCATGAAGGCAATCGAAGAACTTCTTCGTAACGCTGGAATCTCTCCCATCGCAGGCGTTGATGAAGCAGGACGCGGACCATGTGCAGGACCTCTCGTAGTTGCTGCTGTAATTCTCAAAGATCCTTTTGCACCTGAGCTAGCTGCTGTGCGCGATTCGAAAGAAGTTCCAGAATCTAAGCGAGAAGCTCTCTTTGATTTGATTATGGATATCGCTGAAAGTGTTTCAGTAATTACTGTGCCAGCTGCTGAAGTTGATGAACGTGGAGTACATGTAGCCAATCTTGATGGCATGCGCCGCGCAGTAAAGGGCCTTCAGATTGAACCTGCCTATGTGCTTACAGATGGATATGCCATTGAAGGTTTGGCTATTCCTAATGTGGCTGTCTGGAAAGGTGACCAAGTTGTCACTGCGATAAGTGCAGCCTCCATCATCGCAAAGGTCACCCGTGATCGGATGATGGTTGAACTCGATGCAATCTACCCGCAGTACGGGTTTGCTCAACACAAGGGATATATCACTGCAGTACACACGGCCGCTTTGAAAGAGCTTGGCCCATGTGCAGAACATCGAAAGTCTTTCTCAAATATCGCTTCTCTTCTGCGTTAGTTATACACAGCACCTATTGCCACAGCCTCACTATTTGTTGAGGAGATTTACCCTGCCGCCCATGGCGACAAGTACACGGAAGAAAAACCCAGGAAAGAAACAACGGCTCGGCGCTTTTGGTGAAGAAGCAGTGGCGCAACATCTACTTTTACGTGGGGACGAGATCCTCGAGAGAAACTGGCGGGTGCGAGAAGGCGAAATTGATTTAATCGCCCTAGGTGCAGATGGTCTCTTTCATTTCGTTGAAGTCAAGACTCGTAGCTCGCTCGCCTTCGGACATCCATTCGAAGCTATTAATAAAGATAAGGCGCACCGCATGCAACGCCTTGCCTTGGCATGGCTGGCAACACATGGCTGTTTGGGATGTGACTACACAATTGATGTTGCAGCAGTCCTGATCAACGCAGATAGTTCGCATACTCTCGAATATCGTGCGGCAATTTTATGAGCATCGGTCGTACAGAATCGGTGGCGCTTTTGGGGCTTTCCGGTAGCGTCGTTGAGATTGAAGTTGATATTGCAGACGGACTCCCTGGATTCTCGCTATTGGGTCTACCTGATGCGGCGCTCTCTGAATCTCGTGATCGAGTGCGCGCTGCGCTGACAAACTGCAGTGAAGCTTGGCCAAATAAGAAAGTCACCGTCTCGCTTTCGCCCGCCTGGTTACCAAAGAGCGGTTCAGGCTTTGATCTCTCAATCGCACTGGCGCTGCTCATTGCACAGCAAACGTTGCCACAAACGCCATTCATGCAGACAACAATCTTGGGAGAACTTGCACTCGATGGAAAGATTCGAGCAGTCCGCGGCGTTCTTCCTGCGCTCGTTGCTGCATATAAAGCGGGTATACGTCGCGCCATCGTGCCAACTGCTAATCGAGCGGAGGCGCAGTTAATGAGTGCGATGGAGGTCCTTACCTTTGCCACACTTCAAGAGGTTCTTATGTGGGCGCGCACCGGAGTTACACCACAAGTACAAGAGCTTGATCTCGAAATAGATGACTCAGCCGGTTACTTGGATTTTGCCGATGTCGCAGGGCAGAGCAAAGCTCGACAAGCCGCCGAGATAGCAGCCAGCGGGGGACATCATTTACTTCTCATCGGTCCACCCGGTGCCGGCAAGACGATGATTGCTTCACGTATTCCTACAATTTTGCCTGAGTTAGATCTGGAACAGGCGCTTGAAGTAACGGCAGTTCATTCAATCTCTGGCGGTCTAGGTGATCGGTCACCTATGTCACGACTTGCTCCGATTATTTCGCCACATCACACGGCATCGCGCGTGGCAATTGTTGGGGGTGGTTCACACATCATTAAGCCTGGTGCGTGCAGTTTGGCGCACCACGGAGTTCTCTTTATCGATGAAGCGCCCGAATGCGCAGTGGGTGTTCTAGATTCGCTCCGTCAGCCACTTGAATCTGGCACGATCACAATTACTCGAAGCGTTGGCAATATAACTTTTCCAGCACACTTTCTCTTAGTTCTTGCCGCGAATCCTTGCCCATGTGGAAAATTCATCGGCAAAGGTCGCGCCTGTACCTGCACATCTATTCAAGTGAGGCGTTATCTCGGCAAACTCTCGGGTCCACTCACGGATCGAATTGATATGCGAGTTATTGTCGAACCTGTTGGCAGAGTAGAAATGGCGCAGACCGAGCTTGGTGAATCCAGCTCAGTAATTCGCCAGCGCGTTATCGCAGCGCGTGCAGCAGCAGCTACCCGCTTTGCAGATCAGCCCTGGAAACTCAACGCACACATACCAGCACGCGAGCTTCGCAATACTTATAAGCCAGAGCGAGCCGCTATGAACTTCCTGCATGATGAGTTAGACCGCGAACGTCTTACTGCGCGTGGACTCCATAAGGTCATTCGTCTTTCGTGGACTTTGGCTGATTTAAGCGAGCATGAAACTCCAACACTTGCTGATGTGCAGCGAGCGTATGCGCTTCGCGAAGGCTCAGAGCTATGAAGGTTGCTGCTAAACGCTTGGCGTTGTTGGCTGCGATTGAACCAGGCACACATTTCTGGACTCGAGAAATCTTTAGCCTTGGAGTCGACGAAGTTCACGCCAGAATTATTGGGAGAGCATATGACCCGATTAAATATGCCAATATCATCGACAAAGTGAGTAAGTTCAATCCAGAAAGTGAGTTCACCAAAATTTCAGGTGCAGGTGCACATCTACTTACCCCTGAAGACCTTGATTGGCCAATTCGCGTTGATGATCTGGAATCTCCACCGATTGCGTTGATTGTTAAGGGACGCAGAGATCTATTCTCCAACCCTTCCCTTGCCATCGTTGGTACCCGCAATCCGACTCCGTATGGAACTCGAATTGCAGGTGATTTTGCTGCAGGTTTCGTTGATCGCGAATGGGACATCATCAGTGGAGGCGCATATGGGATTGATTCAGCAGCGCATCGTGGCGCGCTAGTTGCCGAAGGACGCACCATTGCTGTTATTGCATCTGGAATTGATACGCCTTATCCATCAGGTAACTCTCGCCTCTTCGATGAGATCTGTGAGAACGGGGCAATCATTAGTGAGGTTGTACCCGGAGTTCCTGCGCTGCCACATCGTTTTCTGACACGCAATCGCATCATTGCAGCTCTCTCGCAGAGCACGTTGGTGGTGGAAGCAGCCTTCCGTAGTGGATCTCTTCGCACTGCTAGAGATGCAGCGCAACTGCTGAGACCAGTGATGGCGATACCGGGTCCGATAAATTCACCTTCATCTGAAGGTTGCCATCGCCTGATTGGCGAGAGAGCAGCCGAACTTGTGACATCTGTTGCCGATGCTTGCGAGTTGATATCGGCTCTTTAGGTTCTTCTTCGATGTAATGAGAGAATAAGCCCATGAGTAATTTCCGTTCTGGGTTTGTCGCAATTGTCGGGCGCCCTAACACTGGAAAATCAACTCTGATTAACGCTCTTGTGGGTAGCAAGATTGCAATTACATCTCCGCACCCAAACACCACCCGCCATGCCATTCGTGGCATCGTGAACAACGAGGCCTACCAAGCTGTGCTGGTTGATACCCCAGGAATTCATAAGCCGAAGACGCTCCTTGGTTTCCGTCTTAATGCGGTAGTGAATGAGAGTTTAGATTCTGTCGATATTGTGATGATGTGCCTACCTGCTGATGAAACATCAGGCGCAGGAGATGTTTTTCTAGCCGCTGAAATTGCTAAATACCCACGGGCCAAGAAGTTTGCCCTTGTAACCAAGACAGATTTGGTCTCCAAGAAGAATTTAGCTACACGACTGCTAGGCGTAAATGAGTTAGCTCAGGGATTTACGTGGGATGAGATCGTGCCAATTTCGGCAGCAATCCACGATCAGATCAATCTGCTCGAAAAGTTAATCGGAGATGCACTGCCCGAAGGCCCAGCGTTCTATCCAACGGATATGAAGAGCGATCAGAATATTCAACAGCTCATCTGCGAACTCATCCGTGAGGCAGCCCTGCGTGATGCGCGTGAAGAGCTGCCGCACTCGATTATGGTCACCATTGATGAGATGGCAGAACGTGATGAAAAGGGAAGCCGCCCATTCTTTGATATCCATGCAACTATCCATGTTGAGCGTGATTCGCAGACTGGAATCTTGCTTGGACATAAAGGCGAACGCCTCAAAGATATTGGTACACGCGCCCGAAAAGATATTGAACGTGAACTCGGAGCAAGAATCTTTCTCGGCTTACACGTGAAGGTATCTAAAGAGTGGCAGCGCGATCCTAAGTTGCTAGAACGACTTGGATTTACTGAGCGCTGATTGCACCTGTTGCCAAGGCAATAAGTAAGACGCTTCCAAGGGCAACGCGATAGATAACAAAAGGCATAAAGCTCTTCGTCGCGATGTATTTCATCAACCAAGCAATGACTGCATAGCCAACAAAGAATGCAGTGACTGTGGCGGCGAATATCTCTGGAAGTGAATAGACCGAAGAAGCGTCATCGCTGACTGCTGCCTGAAGTTGATAGAAACCGCTACCGAAGACGGCAGGAAGGGCTAACAAGAACGAGTAACGCAGAGCAGCTTCTCGTTTGTAACCGAGGATTCGACCGAAGGCGATAGTGGCACCTGATCGTGAAACACCTGGAATCAGTGCCAGCGCTTGCGCAAATCCATAGCCGATTCCATCGCGCACATTAAGTTGGGCAAGAACCTTTTCATTCTTGCCAACGTAATCCGCTAAACCGAGGATAAGTCCAAAGACGATGAGCATGGAGGCAACAATCCATAGAGCTCTAAAGTTATTGGTGATGTATGACTCGCCAAAGTAACCGAGTACAACAATAGGAAGAGTACCGATGATGATGAGGTTTCCAAGTCGCGCTTCAGGTGAACCATCGCGCTTAAACCAAGCTTTTGCGATTGAAAGAATGTCTCTGCGGAAGTAGAGCAAGACAGCAAGCTCGGTGCCTATCTGCGAGATGGCGGTGAAGGCTGCCCCAGGATCTTTGGCGCTAGGGAGAAATTCTCCTGTGATACGAATATGAGCGCTAGAAGAGATAGGTAGAAATTCAGTTAGGCCCTGAATTAAACCTAAGAAGATAGCTTCAAGCATGGCGGAAGTATCTCAAGATTTATTGCGCAGCTGGCTTACGGCTCGCAAGGTAAGAACCAATTAATACAAGAGGAAGGCCAATAAGAATGCCAACCGTCAGCGGTTCATTCAAGATGATGACGCCTAGAACAACTGCAAATGCGGTATTGAGATAGGTAACTAGCGATCCGCGCGCGACACCGATAATGGCAGCGAGAGCGAAGAAGGCAACGAAGGCAGCGCCTGTTGAGAGAACGCCCAGCCCAATAATTGCGCCAATTGCTTCATTGGAGATCTCATGTGTCGGCCACTGCACAACAGTGAAAGGCAGATAGAAGAGCGCAGTCATAGCCATGGCGACTGCGTTGATCGCAATTCCTGAAACATGTGGAAGCGCACTCTGCACCATCATGACAGCGTAGGAATATCCGATAGATGCGACCAAGACCATTGCAATCGAGAGTGGATCGGCAGCACCGGTAATGCTCTCGATTCCAATAACGGCAATAAGTCCAATAAATCCAACGATGATGCCGATAAGTCGAGTGTGGTGCCAGACTGTCTTGTCACCGCGCATTGAGGCGAAGATAGTTGCCCAGATAGGAACGGATGCAACTAAAAGCCCAGCTAACCCAGATGAAATCTTCTGCGCCGCTGTACCGATAAGAATCCAAGGGCCAATCATTTCAAGAACAGCATAGAAAGCGACATATTTAATTCCCTTGATAGAGGGAATTAACTGCTTCTGTTTGATTGCTATTGGAAGAAGGATGGCCGCTCCGATAGCGGTACGTAAGAAGACCACTGTGGCTGGTGAAAAGCCGTTCTCGGGATCAACGGCAACCTTAATAAACAGGTAAGGAATACCCCATAAGAAACCAACGAGAATAAAGAGAAACCAGCCGCGACGTGACATTTAAGAGATAACGCTCCGATACAAAGAGATGGTTTGTGCGGCGACCGCATCCCAACCAAAGTGAGTTTGCGCGCGAAGGCGCCCAGCTTTTCCATATTTTTCTAGCCTTGCTGGATCTGCCATCAATTCAGATATTGCAGCAGTTAAGTCAGCTTCAAAGCGTGAGTGATCTGCAGTGTAATCAACCAAAATTCCAGTCTCTTGGTGTGAAACAACTTCTGGGATTCCACCAACTCGAGATGCCAGAACTGCAGTTTCACATCCCATCGCTTCCAAGTTAACAATTCCTAGTGGTTCATAGATTGAAGGGCATAAGAAGAGATCTGCTTGGGTAAGGGCGGCAGTTAACTTGTCGTGGGGGAGCATCTCTTTAATCCACCAGACATTAGATCGAGTTGCCTGCAGCTCTGCAATCAGCGCAGCAACTTCGTTACCAACAGTTTCTTCATCTGGGCTACCGGCGGCAAGCACGAGTCCATACTCGGCTGGCACGTTCTTCCACGCGCGCAGTAAGTGGGCGAGCCCCTTCTGACGAGTGATGCGTCCCACGAACATGGCGTATCGCCCAGTGATGCCAAACTCTTCTCTAACTGCTGGATTGTTATTCGGTGCAAATTTAGAGGTATCAACGCCGTTGCGAATAGTTACAACTTTCTTGGGATCAACGCTGGGATATGCGGCAAGAACATCAGCGCGCATTCCATCGCTGACTGCGATGATTGCAGCCGCTGCTTCGTAAGAAGTTTTCTCAGCCCAGGATGAAATCTGATAGCCGCCACCCAATTGTTCGGCCTTCCATGGGCGAAGCGGCTCAAGAGAGTGAGCGCTGACGATATGTGGAGCGCCATATAAAAGTGAAGCTGTGTGGCCAGCCATGTTGGCATACCAAGTGTGGCTATGGATGACATCAACGTTATGAAGATTGTTTGCAATCAGAAGATCTGTTGCAATCGCTTGCAGCGCAGGATTAGCACTTGAGAATTCGCTAGGAGTGTCATAACCAAAGGCGCCATCTGTGCGCGCTCCGCCAAAGCAGTGGACATCTACTTCAATTCCTGAAACTGCGCGAAGAGCCTGTGTTAATTGGACAACGTGTACGCCGGCTCCGCCATAGACTGCCGGTGGCCACTCTTTAGTGACAATTCCAATCCGAGTAGCGCTCACCTTCCAAGGGTATCGTCTTGCTCTAGATAGATTGAATCATCTTGGGTAGCCTTCACCTATGGCTCGCTTTGAAACTCCACTAGGAATCGTTCTTGCGGGCGGTGAAGGTAAGCGCTTGATGCCGCTGACCGCAGATCGCGCTAAGCCCGCGGTTCCATTTGGTGGTTCATATCGTCTAATTGACTTTGTACTTTCAAATCTGGTCAACGCTGAAATGCGCAAGATTGCTGTACTTACTCAATATAAATCTCACTCACTCGACCGTCACATCACCACCACTTGGCGCATGTCGACCCTTCTCGGAAATTACATCACTCCAGTGCCAGCGCAGCAGCGCCTTGGACCACGTTGGTATACAGGTTCTGCCGATGCAATCCTGCAGAACTTCAACTTGATTCAAGATGAGAATCCAAATCACGTATTGGTCTTTGGTGCTGACCACGTTTACCGGATGGATCCGAGCCAGATGTTCGAACAACACCTGGAAACTGGTGCGGGCATTACCATCGCAGCAATTCGAATGGCTCGCTCTGAAGCTCATGAGTTTGGCGTTATTGAGCTAGCCGAAGATGGCATCTCCATTAAAGCCTTCCACGAAAAACCAGCTAATCCACCTGCGATGCCAGGACATCCTGATCTCGCACTTGTCTCGATGGGTAACTACATCTTTAAGCGCGATGTCATGGAAGAAGCGCTCATCCTTGACTCTGAAGATTTAGAGTCTCGCCACGATTTAGGGGCCAACATCATTCCGATGCTCACAAAGGCCGGAGTCGCAAAGGTTTATGACTTTGAAAACAATGTTGTTCCTGGCGCAACTGAGCGCGATAAGGGTTACTGGCGTGATGTGGGTTCAATCGATGCCTACTATGACGCGCATATGGATTTAGTTTCTATCCATCCAATCTTTAATCTCTATAACCGCGAATGGCCGCTACTTACCAACCCACCATCACTGCCACCTGCCAAGTTCAGCGCAAACGGAATAGCACAGGATTCGATTGTGGGGGCAGGTTCGATTATTGCTGGTGGACACGTTAATCACACAGTTACTTCTTACGATGTTCATGTCGGTGCCGGAGCTTTTGTTGATGGCGCAGTCTTGATGCCTGGAGTCAAAATTGGCGATCGCGCAGTGATCCGTAAGGCGATTATCGATAAGAGCGCGGTTGTCGAAGCAGGGGCACAGATTGGCGTAGACCTCGAACGAGACCGTCAGCGCTTTACAGTCACCGAAAGTGGCATCGTTGTTGTTGGCAAAGGAGCGATTGTTAAGGCGTAAGTCTTACTATCTCGCTCGCTGAAAAATCTATCGCCTGACCAGCTGCAGGCGTTACCGCCATATTGGTGAAGAAGCCGTGAATCATTCCTTCATAACGTTTGTAGCTCGTAGCCACACCATCGCGCGCGAGCAGCTCTACATACTTTTCACCATCGCTGAGTAATGGGTCGTATTCGGCGGTGATGACGATGGCTGGAGCAAGATTACTGAAGTTCTCCGCTCGCATAGGAAGCGCATAAGGATTCTGATTATGAGTATCTCCTTGCAGATACTGCTGCCAGAACCATTGCATTGCTTGAGTTGAAAGACCGTAACCAGCGGCGTTGGTGCGGTAGGACTCAGTTTCAAAATCACGGTCATTACATGGATAGACCAGTAGTTGAAAAGCTATTGCAATGTCGTTATCGCGCGCCTTCAGTGCGACAGCCGCTGCCAAGTTGGCTCCAGCGCTATCGCCAGCAACTCCCAGGTTCTTTGTATTGATAGCTAGCTCAGTGGCGTTCTGCAGAACCCAGAGCAGCGTTGCATAACAATCATCAAATGGAATCGGGAATGGATGTTCAGGAGCTTTCTGATAGTTCACGCTAATGATGGTGGATCCACTTTGATTTGCTAAGCGTGCCAGAGATGCATCGTAAATATCGAGAAAGTTAAGTACCCATCCGCCACCATGGAAGTACACAATGGTGCGTTCTGTAACTTTGCTTGGTCGGTAGATGCGAATTGGTAGGTCTGCGGTTGGGCCTGGAATAAATCGATTGCTTACGTCAAATAAAGACTCTGGTTTACCGGCTAACGCTGGTCTGCTCTGAGTATTGCGGCGAATAACTTCAATAGGTGCTTCCCAGACTTGCGGCAATCCTGCAGCAGCTGCAGCGTCGAGAAAAGCTTTAATCTCTGGTGCAAGTGGCATAGCGTTATTGAATCAGAGTTCTCCGCGCGAAAGAAGGTCTAGTACTTCTTCGGCACGCTCTTGCAGTTGTGGTAAATCACTCAAACGATTGATGCCAGCTAACTGCTGCGCCATGCGATGGTTTTTTGCGAAGCGTTCACGATGACGCGCCAAGAAATCCCAATACAAGGTGGTAAATGGACAGGCATCATCACCCACCCGCTTCTTAGGATCAAAGGGGCAGCTCTTGCAGTAGTTACTCATCTTTGAAATATATGAACCACCTGAGGCATATGGCTTTGTTGCAAGCTTTCCGCCATCTGCATGCAAACTCATGCCAATTACATTTGGCACCATCACCCAATCGGCGGCATCGATAAACGAACGGCGCATCCAATCAAGAAACTCTTGCGGAGAAGTCCCGGTAATAAGCGCCAGATTGCTCAAGACCATAAGGCGGGGAATGTGATGCACCCAAGCCCGCGCCTCGATATCTCGGACGTTTGTAGACACACAATTCATCTTTGTTTTAGATGAATCTTCAAAGAGAGGAAGCAGCGAACGCTTTGCTGCCAGTCCGTTCTCGGCGCGATAGAGATCTCCGAAGAACCAGTAGAGCCCATTGATGTATTCACGCCATCCAATAATCTGACGGATAAATCCTTCCGCTCCGGCAAGTGGAATATCGCCCTTTTTAAATCGCTTGAGAGCAGCTGCGACAACTTCCTCTGCATGTAATAGACCCACATTGAGATATGGACTAAGCAGCGAGTGATTCACCGCCCAGCTTTGAGTAGTCATGGCATCTTCATAAGCGCCAAACTCTGAGAAAGCTCTATTAAGAAAATGATCGAGTTGCTTGAGTGCGGCTGCACGCGTTGTGCCCCACGTTGTATCAGGAGCATCGCCGTAGACAGGTAATTTGCGGTCGGCAATCTCTTGCAGAACTTGTCGATCAATTTCATCGCGTGGATGTTCAAGATAGGGCGGCCATTGGTGTTCACCTTTTGGGGGAGGCAGGCGATTATCCGCATCGTAATTCCAGCGTCCACCAACAGGTTCTGCGCCTTCCATCAAGATATTAAGGCGCTGTCTCTGTGCACGATAGAAGTTCTCCATGACCAAGCTCTTCTGTGCACCCGCCCACTGCGCAAAGAGCGGACGAGGAGTTAAGAAGAAATCGTTGGGAAGAAGAGTGATGCCCAGCTCTTGAAATTGCTGTAATTGCTGATGTGACGATGGTTCGGCAGCGATCAGGTCAGAACCTGGATTGGCGCTGCGATACTGCGCAATTCCGGATGCAGTATCTGCGCTGCGGATGAGAGTGACCTGAAAACCTTCATCTGTGAGCTCTTGCAGGAAGTGATCGCGAGCCGAGATAAGGAAAAAGAGGCGCTGCACATGCCAGGTGCGTGTAGTCAGCATCCGATCGCTTTCCACAAAGAGAATCTGATGAGTAGCGGGCGTTGCCTTTTTTAGCGCACCGTAGTTGCGATGCAGGTGATCGTTAAGAAGTAGAACTGTGGTCTTAATTTTTACCAAGTTTGAGTTCTATCTCGAAGTAAACGATATTGGGCAACAACCTCAGGCGTTGCTGATGCATGTGCAGAGTGCACTTCACCTAAATTCCATTTTGGCGCATGAGATGCTCCTAAGAGCGCCCATGCTGCTTGGCGCGCTGCGCCATCTGCAACATATTCACCTGGTTGGGGGACAAGTACCTCGCGACCAAAGAGCGCAGATGCAATAGTTGAGATGGCAGGGTTCTTTGCCGCGCCTCCGATAAGAAGCACGCGCTTTACATCCACCCCAAGATCAACGAGCGCATCAACTGCATCGACTAAGCCACAGAGCATTCCTTCAATCATGGCGCGCGCAATATCTTCAGGATTTGAGTTGGTGAGATTCATTCCGGCAAAGACACCCTTAGCGTTGGGGCGATTGGGGGTGCGCTCTCCTTCAAAGTACGGCAGAAGTGTTAAGCCATGTGCACCTGGTGTTGCAGCAAGCGCTAGCTGGCCAACTTCTTCGTAGCTCTTACCGAGAATTCGGGTGGCAGCATCCAAGATGCGTGCAGCATTTAAGGTGCAGACAAGTGGAAGATAGCGACCCGTTGCATCTGCAAAACCAGCTACTGCGCCACTTGGATCATGGGTTGGAGTATCTGAAACTGCGAAGGCGGTACCGCTTGTTCCAAGTGAAACTACGACATCTCCTGGCTCAGCCTGTACACCGAGCGCAGCAGCTGCATTATCGCCAGCGCCTGCTGCAATTGGAATTCCAGCAAGCGTCTTTCCGCCAAAGCTTGACGGTTCAACGATGCGAGGCGTGATTATGGTGCGGTCAGTTCGCAGAGCAGTGCTTAAAATGTCGTGTCGATATGTGGATGTAACGGGATTGAAGTAACCAGTTCCTGATGCATCTGATCTATCAGTAAAGAGCAGATCAAGATCTTTACCGCCCTGTAACTGCCACGATAACCAATCATGTGGCAGCGCCACTGCAGCAACTTTTGCAGCGTTCTCTTTCTCGTTATCTGCAACCCAGCGCAGCTTTGGCGCCGTGAAAGCTGCAACCAATACTGAACCCACTTGTTCTGCAGTCTTTGCAGCTCCACCTAATTCGCCATTGAGATCATCTGCACTCTTTGCAGAGCGGGTGTCATTCCATAAGAGCGCAGGTCTAATGACGCTTCCCGCAGCATCGAGTGCGACCATGCCATGTTGTTGTCCACCGACAGAGATTGCACTGACATCATCAATTCCGCCCGCAGCTGCAATCGCGGTATGCAATGCGCTTAACCAATGTGCTGGATCAACCTCGGTGCCATCAGGGTGAGGCGCACGGCCCTGGCGAATTAACTCACCAGTATCTGCGTGACGAATCACAACTTTGACCGATTGCGTAGATGAATCCACGCCAGCCACTAATTTTCCCGCTAGGTGGTCACTATTAGCCATGGGCAAAGGCTAGACTGTGCCAGTCAGTGTTGACCACAGTGCGGCTTAATTACAGCCAAATCTCACTTTATTTTGGAGCGTTGCAATGCGTATTGGAATTCTTACTGGTGGCGGAGACTGCCCAGGACTCAATGGAGTTATCCGTGGTGTAGTTACAAAGGGAATCAAAGAGTACGGATATGAATTCGTTGGATTCCGCGATGGTTGGAAAGGCCCTCTTGAGGCGCTGACCATGCCCCTTGATCTTGCAACAGTAAAGCCAATTCTTGCTAAAGGTGGAACCATCCTTGGTTCATCACGCACCAACCCATTTAAGATCGATAACGGCGTTGAGCGAATTAAGCAGAACCTGGCCGATCAAGGCATCGACGTTCTTATTGCAATTGGTGGCGAAGACACACTTGGTGTTGCTACCAAGCTTGATGCGCTTGGCGTAAAGGTCATCGGCGTTCCAAAGACAATCGATAACGATCTCAACAACACAGATTTCACATTTGGATTTGATACATCAGTAAATATCGCAATGGAGGCAATCGACCGCCTTCACACGACTGCTGAATCTCACCACCGCCCACTGATTGTTGAAGTCATGGGCCGCCACGCAGGTTGGATTGCTCTTCACTCAGGTATCGCAGGAGATGCAGCGTGCATTTTGATCCCTGAAGTTAAGTTCTCCGTAGACAAGGTCTGCGAATTTGTTAACTCTCGCTTTAAGACCGGAACTGCTCCCATCATCGTCATCGCTGAAGGTGCAATTCCACAAGATGGCGACATGATCACCAAAGATCAGCCGCTCGATGCCTTTGGACACGTACAGCTCTCAGGTATCGGCGATTGGCTTGCGAAAGAGATTGAGACAAAGACAGGCCATCAGACACGTTGCACTGTGCTTGGACATATTCAGCGCGGTGGAACTCCATCAGCATTTGATCGCGTCTTGAGCTCACGCTTTGGACTTGAAGCAATCACAGCTGTCCACGAAGGTGACTTCGGAAAGATGATGGCCTTGCATGGCACCAAGATTGCGCGCGTGCCTTTGGCATCGGCAACAGATGTCCTCAAGACCGTTCCTATCGAGCGCTACGAGGAGATCACTTCGTTCTTTGGCTAATCTCCGCGCGAGATTGCATCCGAATTGCCTACTCTTATGACCATGACATCGCCTTCCTCACAGCTCGATAACCTCTTTGACCCAACCCTGGTTGCCGCTCAGCAACCGAACTGGCCGGGTGGAAAAGATGGCGCGCCACTAGCAAAAGCTGTCGCTGACCTTCGCGCACTTCCACCGCTTGTCTTTGCAGGTGAATGCGATGATCTCAAAGCGAAGATTGCTGAAGCTGCAGCAGGGCGAGCCTTCTGGTTACAAGGTGGAGATTGCGCTGAAACATTTAATTCAGCAACTGCAGATTCAATTCGCAACCGCATTAAGACAATTCTGCAGATGGCTGCGGTATTGCAGTACTACTCAAGCTTGCCGGTCATCAAGGTCGGACGTATGGCAGGGCAGTTCGCTAAGCCGCGTTCAAATGATCTAGAAACGCGCGGTGATGTCACACTTCCTGCCTACCGCGGAGATGCTGTCAACGATATTGAATTTACCGAGAGCGCACGCACACCAGATCCACAACGTTTGGTACGTGTCTATAACACTTCAGCTGCAACGCTTAACTTAGTTCGCGCATTTACTCGTGGCGGTTTTGCTGATCTGCGTCAGGTTCACGAGTGGAACAAGGGCTTTATCCGCGACTCCACCTTCGGTGAAAAGTATGAGCAGATGGCCAATGAGATTGGTCGCGCACTTTCATTTATGCAATCTGCTGGTGTGGACCCTGAGCAATTTAAGGCTGTTGATTTCTACGCGAGCCATGAAGCGCTCATCATTGAATACGAGAAGGCGCTAACTCGTATCGATTCACGTACCCAACAACCATACGATGTATCAGGACACTTCATCTGGATTGGCGAACGTACTCGTCAGCTCGACGGCGCTCATGTTGATTTTGCCTCTAAGGTACGTAATCCAATTGGTATCAAACTTGGACCGAAGTCCACCGTTGAAGATGCGCTTGCTCTTATTGCCAAGCTCAACCCTGATAACGAACCTGGACGCATCACCTTTATTACTCGTATGGGCGCCGGCAAGATTCGCGAAGCGCTCCCAGCGTTAGTTGAAGGCGTCACCAAATCAGGCGCGCAAGTGCTCTGGGTCTGCGATCCGATGCATGGAAATACCTTTGAATCGAAGAATGGCTACAAGACTCGTAACTTTGAAGATGTCCTTGATGAAGTACGTGGCTTCTTTGAAGTACATAAGAAGCTCGGCACCCATCCAGGTGGAATCCATATCGAGCTCACGGGCGATGATGTAACCGAGTGTCTTGGTGGAGGCAATCAAGTCTCTGAAAAGGATCTCGAATCGCGTTACGAGACAGCCTGCGACCCACGCCTAAACCACTCGCAATCACTTGAGCTCTCATTTTTGGTTGCTGAAATGTTGCGCGACCGCTAATTTTGCGAGCGTGACGCTGCTTCTCTCAACTCTCTCCACACCCATCGGAAATCTAAATCTGATTGCGGATGAGCACGTTCTGCTTGCAGCTAATCTTTCAAATCTCAAGGCTTTAAAAGAGAGCCTAAGCCAAGAAGATAGTGAGAAGACTATAAAAAACGTCTCTCGAATTCCTATCATTACCGATTTAATCGGTGACTACTTTGATGGCGATATTGCTGCGCTCAATGCAATTAGCGTTCGCCAACCAGGAGCTGCCTTTTCACAGGCAGTCTGGAAAGCGATGAAGAAGGTCAAAGCGGGAAATGTTATTTCCTATGGTGAATTAGCAGAACGCGCTGGCAGTCCTGCTGCGGTTCGCGCCGCCGGAAGTGCGTGTGCCAAGAATGCAATTGTTTTGATCGTTCCATGCCATCGCATCGTAAAAACTGGGGGAGCGTTGGGTAACTACGCCTATGGGTTAGATAAGAAAGCGTGGCTACTTCGCCACGAGGGCGCCCTTTAGAATTTCAATTGCCTGATCGCACTGCGCATCATCAAAATCTAGATGTGTAACGAGACGTGCGTAATGTGGGCCAAGAGCGCTGATCCAGAGCCCAGCCTCTTTACAACGTGATGCTAATTCAGTTGCAGTAATTCCAACCTTCGAAAGTTCAAGCCCAACGATATTGGTAGCAACTTTCTTGGGATCCACAAGAGACGGCTCAATAGCAGCAAGGGCAACTGTAATCTTTTGGGCGCGTAGATGATCTTCTGCCAATCGCGCAATATTGTGATCAAGTGCGTAATGGCCGGCAGCGGCCAAGATTCCAACCTGTCGCATGCCAGCGCCGTAGCGTTTGCGCCAGATGCGCGCTTCCTGGATCCGCTCTTTGGTGCTGATCATGAGCGATCCAACCGGAGCGCCTAACCCTTTTGAGAGACAGACGCTGATGGTGTCAAAGTGCTTGCCGTAATTTGCAAAGGAAACTTGGGAGGCAACATGTGCATTCCAGATACGCGCTCCATCGAGGTGCATGGCGATGCCACGTGCGCGCGCCGCCACCGATAACTTTTCAATCTCTGCAATTGGTTGGACAGTTCCGCCACCAAAGTTGTGAGTGTTCTCTACAGCGATTGCTTTGGTAGAGACTAAGTAAGGTCCTGCATTTTCATGAGCGATGGCAAGTGGATCTTCAGCGCGCAAGAGGCCATCTTCGGCTGGCCATGTGCGCGTGGTGATTCCGCTAAAGGTTGCTGCAGCGCCTAACTCAGCTCGCACAATGTGAGAACGAGTTTCTACAAGAAGTTCTTCACCAGGCTTTACCAGTGTGCGGATGGAAAGTTGGTTGGCCAATGAGCCAGTGGGGCAGAAGAGCGCTGCTTCATGTCCGAAAAGTGCAGCAACACGTTCTTCGAGTGAGTTAACCGTTGGGTCATCGCCATAGACATCATCTCCGACTGCAGCGCCTGCGATGGCATCTCGCATTGCAGGCGTTGGTTGCGTAACCGTGTCTGAACGTAAATCAATCGCCATATCAAGAGCTCTTTAGCACAATGATAAACATTGAAAGCACGACCAACATGCCACCAATACTAGCTTGCAAGGTTAGGCGCTCACCACCGAAGATCATTGCAAATACCGCTGCAAATACAACTTCCATGGTCAAAATGACAGCAACCTTAGTTGTAGTCATATGTGCTTGCGACCAAGTTTGCACAACGAAGGCAACCGCTGTGCAGACGACGGCGGTAAAGATGACAACCGCCCATACTCCTGTATCAGGTGGCGCCGAATAACCTTCAGGGATTGAAGCTAATCCTGAGAGAAGAGCACACATGGCAAGTTGCACAACAGTCATGGCGTAGACATCTCTGCCCGATGACCATTTCCCGAGAGCAATAATGTGTGCGCCAAACAAGAAGGCGCCAATAAGCACGAGCAACTCACCAATACCTACTGAAAAACCTCGGATAGACAGGAGTCCGAGTCCAATGGTGGCGATAAAAACGCAGCCCCAAATCAACTTATTGAGTTTCTCTTTTAAGAAGAAGTAGGCCAGAAGCGGGGTGATTACTACGTAAAGTCCGGTAACGAATCCGGTAATTGCAGCGCCAGTGCGAGCAAGTCCCAGAGTTTGAAAGATGTACGCAAGGCCAAGGAAGATTCCAGCTGATGAAGCTTTCTTCAAAAGATCTCTATCAAACTTTTTCACAACTGATGGCTTGAGAGCCAACATCACTAGAACCGCAAGTAAGAAGCGTGAGAAGAGAAAGTTGTTAACGCTCTGGCGCTCGATGGCATCTTTCATAACAACAAAGGCCATTCCCCATGAAGCAGAAACAGCCAGCAACGCCCATGGGGCGATCTTTATCTTCAGGGCGTGCTGTGGACTCATGCCCGCAATTTCTTGAGAAGCGCTACTTCCTTGCCATGCTCAGGTTCCATGCCAGGTGTTTCGAGGATGAGGGGAGCGTTGACTACTGCTGGGTGCTTCAGCAACTCTGCAAATGGATCAACGCCGATAAAACCATCACCGATGTTCTGGTGGCGATCTTTGAGCGCTCCGCATACATCCATCGAATCATTGGCGTGAATGAGTTGGATTCGCTCAATACCGGCTACCTGAACTAAGAGATCGAGAGTCTCTTTCATTCCACCTTTTTTGGCGATGTCATGGCCTGCGGCAAAGACGTGGCAGGTATCGAGGCAGATTCCAACCTTTGGGTGATATTCGAGCGCTTTGAGATAGTTCTCTAAATCTTCAAGCCTCTTTACAAGTGATTGCCCTTGCCCTGCAGTTGGTTCAAGGAGCAGCATCGGCGCATCGTCATCGAGCGCCTCTAGGATAGGCATGACGCCTTTCTTAATCTGCTTCCATGCTTTATCAACGTTATCTTCTTTTACAGCGGAACCTGTATGGACAACTACGCCGAGAGCGCCAATTTCTTGTCCGCGTTTTAGTGAATAAGCAGTAGATGCAAGCGAGTTCTTGTAAGTATCTTCGGTAGGTGAGCCAAGATTAATGAGGAACGGTGCATGAACATAGGTTTCGATATCTAGTTCAGCTGTCTTCTCACGAAAGAGCGCATCTGCCTCGTGGTTTGTTTCAGGCATCGCCCACCCACGGGGATTAGATGTAAATACTTGTATCGCTTCAGCACCAATCGTTTCAGCATAAGCAATAGAGCGCTTGGCCATCCCACCGGAAGTTGGAGTATGCGCGCCGATTCGAGGTTTCTTGGTTGCTGGCATCTGCCTAGCCTACTGTGATGGTCACAGTACTACCACGCTTTACCTTGGTTCCGACCTTCGGTGAAATATTTGTCACCTTCTTGATGGTCTTCTTGCCAATCTTCTTTACAACTACCTTGAGATCGAGATCCTTCAAAGCTTGCACGGCCTTTACTTCTTCAATAGAGAAGATATTTGGAATGTACGCATATTGAGTGCCTTTGGAGATGACGAGAGCAACCTTGGAACCTTTATCTGCCGTAGCCCCACCCGCAGGGGTCTGTGAAATTACTTCACCTGGAAGAAGGGTTTCGCTAAATGCATATGTTGAATTAACAACAAATCCTGAGGCTTGCAGTTCGTTGAGCGCTTGATCAGAACTCTTGCCGATATAAGAAGTAAGCGCGATTTGTTCAATGCCCTTAGAGATGCGCAGAACTATCAGGGCATTTCGCTTCACCTTCTCACCAGAAGGCGGATTGGAGTCGATGACGTAACCCTTAGGAATTGTTGTGCTGAATTCTTCTGAATTTGGTTGCAGTGAAAGTGGCAGAGCGCCTATCACGCGCCGAGCAACTTGAGGAGTTAGGCCCTTAACCAGTGGAATAACAAATCTTTCTGGCCCCTTGGACAAAATCAACTTTACGGCGCCGCCTTGATCAATGCGTCCACCTGCTTCTGGAATAGATCGGATGACGCGACCTTCAGGAATATCTTCACTAAATTGACGTTCGGTGACGAGAGAAGTCAGGCCGATTGGGGCAAAGGCGGCAGTCACTTCGCTCTCAGTTGCACCTACCGTGGAAGGAACAACAACGCGAGAGCCTGGGCCGATGAGTACATACCAACCTGTAATTCCAACTGCTACTGCCATCAAGAGCGCAACTTTGCGATTGCGACGAACGCGCTTGCTCGCTTTCTTCCGCTTTACAACTTCTGCTGTTGATTCGCGAGGAGTGGGAACTGGAATTGCCTCTGTGATTTCGCGTATTTTCTTGCGAAGAGATTTAGGCGCCTTCTTTGGTCGCATCGGCTCGATAGGAATATCAAGTTCTAAGCTCAGCTGATTCTCTTTAGGATTTAGGCGCTGGTTTATTTGAGCTAACTTCTCGTTGAAGATGGTGGCATCACGAGGGCGCTCATCTGGGTCGGCGCTGGTTGCCGCAAAAATCAATTCATCAAGTTCATCGGGGATACCCGAAACAAGAGTGCTGACCTTCGGTACTCGATTATTGACATGCATATATGCAATTTGAATTGGCTCTGCACCTTCAAAAGGCTTCTTACCCGTAAAGATTTCAAAGGCTGTGATTCCAATCGAATAGACATCGCTTCGAGAATCAGCAACCCCACGCTGAACTTGCTCAGGGGAGAGATAGGAGACCGAACCCAGAATGACGCTTGATTCTGCAGTCATTGTGCCGCCTAGGAGAGGACCCTTAGCGAGCCCAAAGTCTGCAATTTTGATGCGGCCTTCTTTAGAGATCAAGATATTTTCAGGCTTGATATCGCGATGAATAATTCCAATTTTATGTGCGGCAGAGAGAGCGCTTAGAACTGGGAGAAGAAATTTGATGCCATCTTGCACAGAGAGTCGACCTTGTTCGTTGAGGTATTCACGCAAGGTGTGGCCCTCAATCATCTCCATTACCAAGAAGATGGCGGGCGTTCCATTTTGATTCCAACCCTGATCTTGCACCGCAACGATATTTGGGTGCGATAACGCCGCGGCTGCTTTTGCTTCGCGGATAAAGCGTTCAACAAATTGCTCATCTTGGGCAAGATGAGAGTGCATAATCTTTACAGCGACTTTTCGATCTAAGCGGGTATCGATCGCCTCGTAGATACTGGCCATGCCGCCGGTGGCCATCTGGCGGATGAGTTGGTAACGCCCATCAATAAGCTCGCCAGTCAGGTCAGACATATACCGAATTCTATGTAGTCAGTACGAAATCCGCAGCGTTCTCAGTCTTTTCTAAGGCAAAGTGTTGCTCCTGTGTCATGAGCCATTTCTGCATCTGGTTTCTTATTCCTTCACCGTCTCGCTCTAAAACCCTTGATAGACCTTTGCTTTCATCTATTTCAATCCAAATGAGAGCTGATAGATATTCCCGAATCGCGCTCTGACCGCTGCCGACGCCTTCAAGAATTATCAATTGCGCATCGTCAATAGCTTCAGCCGGAGAGAAAGTTGAATCATCCCAATTGAATTTAGAGATTGAAATCGGCTCACTTTGGCTATGTGCCTTAGCGATATAGCTGAGTACCTCAGTTAACTCGCTAGAGAGAGCTTTATCCCAGCCGTTATAGAGATCATCCATATGAATGATAGTTGAGGTGTAATTTGGATAGAGCGCCAGATGAATATTGGATGCAAGCGTTGTCTTACCAGCGCCAGCAGGCCCATCAATTGCGATGATGGGCCGTTCGCTATCTTTACAGAGATCTAAGAGAGCGCTTATGAGATCCATACCAAGTCTTCCATCCCAGAGCGGCCATCACTGTAAATGCGATGTAGAGAAGTGTTGTGAAGAGAAGTTCCTGAGATGAATACAGCGCAACGTAACCAATATTGACAGCTAACCAGATAGGCCAGCTGTCGTACTTTTCGTAGACCATCAATATCTGTGCGGAGAGACTGCCGAAGAAGAGAATTGCATCAACGTAGGTTGAGGCAGCGCCGATTGATTTAAGCACCGGCCCCAGCGCTAGGGTGGCTAGAACAATGGCAGCGATGACATAGATGCGGTATTTGTTCTTAAGTGGTCCAGGTTTTGCACCTGTTGGCTCCCAACCAAACCAGCCAACAACTGCAGCAGCGATGAAAACCAATTGGAGTGCAGCGCTGGCATAGAGTTCATATTGCAGGAAGAAAATTCCGTATAGAACGCTACCGAGCGCCCACCAAGGCCAGGTAATTCGCTTTCCAGTAATTCCTAGCCCAACGCCAATAAATGACACGATGGATGCGACAAATTCAAGATAAGAAACTTCATAGCCCCATGCGGTAAAGAAAGTTGATAGCACTTGTAACCTCATTTCTAGATCCGCATTACCGGACCAGTCAGACGGTCGACTTCAGAGTTGAAGTCCTCTCAGCCATTTTGGCTCCCGTTAGAAGAAACTTTAGCGAATACGCGCAGAAATTGCTTGTAAGTAGGCCTTACCCGCGACTCGCGCCCTGCGTGCAGTCGAGGTCTTGGCGCGCTTATTAAAGATGTCATACCCAATTGCTTCGACTTCATCAACAATGCCGCAGTACAACTCACTGGCGGCGCGGATGCAGGGACGAGAGACTTTATCGAGATAAGCAAGTCCAATCTCTGCCTCGGCTTGTAGTTGTCGCACTCGAGCAATTTGAAACTTGAGGGCGGCGATTATCTCTGGGGTTAGCGTGCGGCGTTCCAAGGCTGCGCGATCCACGCCAAATTTGGCCAGTTCTTGTAGCGGCAGATAGACGCGACCGCGATCAAGATCTTCACCCACATCACGAATAAAGTTAGCTAACTGAAAAGCAATTCCTAATTTCTTCGCTGCTTCATAAGCGCGTTCATCTGAGTAACCCAGAATTGGGACCATTTCAAGTCCGATAACAGCCGCAGAACCATAGACATATTCCAGCAGGTCTTCATAGCTCTGATACTCAGTGACAGTCAGATCCATCTCCATGCTGTGTAAGAAATCTACAAAATGTTGGTGAGGAATATCGAACTTACGAGCGGTATCAACTAAAGCACGACCGATGTGGTCGCTGCTTGTTCCAGCCTTAAGGTCTGCTAAAACTCCGCTGCTCCAAGAACGTAAAGCATCTGCCTTCTCTTGCGGTGAAAGAGTTGATGCTAAATCATCGACAATCTCATCTGCGTAACGTGCAAAGCCATAGAGCGCATGGACATAGGGGCGCTTTTCAGCAGGCAGCAAGAGTGTGGCCAAGTAGTACGTCTTTCCATGTAGCGAGTTAAGCCGCTTACATTCTTCATAAGAAGCTTTGAGCGCTGCATCCATCTACTTAACCGGACCCACAATTCGTTCAGCAGCAAGACGACCTGAAATCAGAACCATAGGAACTCCAACGCCAGGTTGTGTTCCACTTCCAGCAAAGACAACATTTTCAAAACCTGCTGCCATATTGCGCGGTCTAAATGGACCGGTCTGGAAGAAGGTATGCGCGCTAGCAAATGGTGCACCGCGTTCCATACCTTGTGCCTGCCAATCTAGAGGAGTCGTTAAGACTTCAGTCTCAATGGCATCTTCAAATCCGGTGTAACCGCGATCTTCGAGAGTCTTAATCATCTGATCGCGATATGGCTTTGCCTGCTTGGTCCAATCGATATCTGCATCCAAGTTAGGGGTTGGATAGAGGATGTAATAAGACTGCTTTCCAGCCGGTGCAAGCGTTGGATCATCATGAGTTGGAACAGTGACAAGAACTGATGGATCTGTCATCAAGACCTTCTTATTGATGAGTTCATCAAAGACGCCATCCCACGATTCACCGAAGTGAATGTTGTGGTGGGCGATATGGTCATACTTTTTAGACGAGCCCACAAGGAGTGTGGCGCATGACGGTGAGTAGTTCAGGCGCTTGATGTTAAGAGGTGTCTTACCGAGCAGATCGCGCCATACAACTGGCAGATCTGGATTCATGACAACAACATCACAGCCGATACGTTCACCGGTATTGGTTAGAACTGCTTTGACGCGGCCATTCTCTTTCTCAAGACCAGTCACAGTGGTGTTGTATTTAAACTCAACGCCATGCTTCTGCGCGGCAGCTGCTAGCGCGCGAGGAACTGCATGCATTCCGCCCTTAGGGAAGAAGACTCCGTTTACTGAGTCCATATAGGCGATGACTGCATAAATTGCTAGCGCTTGTTGTGGGCTGACACCCGCATACATCGCTTGGAATGAGTAGACCTTCTGCAAACGAGGATCCTTGAGGTACTGATTCACCTTTGGCTGTAGATGTCTAAATCCACCGAGCGCAATAAGTCGAGCCAGATTTGGTGTCAGTAAGTTAAATGGTGAATCGATATTCTTATCAATAAAGTCGTTCATCTCATACTTGTAGAGCTTGGTAACAAAATCTACATACTTGCGATAACCCAACGCTTCTTCGGCAGATACTTGTGTGCGAATCTCTTCTTCCATCTGCGCTGTATTGGCATGGACATCAATCTGCGATCCATCGGCATAGAAGGCGCGGTAGAGAGGAGAAAGCGGCATCAGTTCGAGCCAATCTTTCAGATCTTCACCTACACAGCTAAAGGCATCTTGAATAAGTGATGGCATAGTGAGAACCGTTGGGCCAGTATCAAAGGAGTAGCCATCTTTATTGAGAAGTCCGTTGCGACCACCAGGTACTGATTCACGTTCTACAACAGTGACCTTGCGACCAGCACCTGCCAAGCGAAGTGCGGCGCTGAGTCCACCAAGACCTGCACCTACAACCACGACATGATCTGTTGGGCCTTTTACTCTTCTGACCATTAGTGACTCCTACGGATTGCGGTCTCAGCGAGAGCCAAGAGAAATGGACGTGCATCTGCATGTATTGCCGAGCTATTTGCCGCTGCGCGAGATTCCTCGGCGAGACGATCAATAAGCTTTTCGACATCTGCCACAGCACCTGTTTCGACAATTAGCGCGCGGAGAGATTCGATTTTTTCACTGGATAGATCTGGGTTGCCCAAATTATTGACCAATTCTGCACGTGCTGCACCTTGAGATTTCTCAAGGGTCATCGCCATCAATACCGTGCGCTTTCCCTCGCGCAGATCATCGCCAGCTGGCTTGCCTGTCTCTTTCGGATCTCCAAAAATTCCAAGTAGATCATCGCGTAATTGAAAAGCTTCACCGAGTGGAAGGCCGTAAGCCGAAAGGACGTTGAGAAGTTCAGAGTGTTCTGACGCAGTTGGGCGCGCCATGACGGCGCCAAGATGGAGCGGGCGCTCAATGGTGTATTTACCAGATTTGTATCGAGCGATGCGGAGCGAACGTTCAACGCTATGTTCGCGCTCTCCAGCTTCACGGACATCGAGATACTGACCAGCCATGAGTTCAATGCGCATCTCATCATGAATACGCAGCGCTGCAGTGAGCGCATCATGTGACAAGCCAGAGTTGTGCAACATGTGATCTGACCAGACCAAGGCAAGATCACCTAAGAGGACAGCAGCAGCTTCACCAAATTGTTCAGCAAGCCCTGCCATCGAACCTTGGCGATGTAAATTTTCAAAGTGGCGATGGATAGCAGGTTTGCCGCGGCGGGTATCTGAACCATCCATAAGATCGTCATGAATCAGAGCACATGCCTGCAAAAGTTCAAGGCTAGCCATAGCGCGAATCTCGGTCTTACTTGGCACAGATCCTGCTGCCATAAATCCAGCATAGGCAAAGAGAGGGCGAAGGCGTTTGCCGCCTTCAAGTAAGTAATCTTCAAGAGCATCACAGACTGGAGTCAATTCAGATGCGATGCCGGTGAGGTAGTCGCGTTGTTGCGCCAGATAAAGGGTCAGCTCCTCTTTCACCGCATCGCGCACCGCAGTTGCGCTGCTCATGAGCTCTTTATCCACGGAGAAAAGGTACCCTGACGCAGTGATGATGCGCAGTATGAAGAATCAAATGACCTACTCATTTGAGTTCTTTCCTCCTAAAGATGTCGAGGGAGAAGAACGTTTGTGGGCTGCGATGTCACAGCTTGAATCCATCGCCCCAGATTTCATCTCTGTGACCTATGGTGCAGGCGGCTCGACCCGCGATCGCACAATTCGCATTACCTCTGAAATTACCGCTCGTACACATATTCCAACGGTCGCCCACCTGACATGCGTTGGATCTACTCGCGATGAATTAATTGAGATTCTTGGAAAGTATCGTGACGCTGGCATTAAAAGCATCTTGGCACTTCGCGGAGATCCAACAGGAGGTCCGCGCGCACCATGGACTCCAACGCCTAACGGTTTAAGTCATGCAGATGAACTAGTCACGCTCGCTGCTGAATTTGGTGGCTTTACTATCGGAGTCGCTGCTTTCCCAGATGGCCATCCAGCCTCTAACGGGGATTTTTCTCACGATATCGATGTGCTCATTGAGAAAGAGCGTCGCGGTGCCACTTTTGCAACAACGCAATTTTTCTTTGAAGTTGATAAATGGAAATCTTTAGTGGATAAGTTAGCAGCTAAAGGTTCATCACTTCCTATCATTCCTGGAATTTTGCCGGTGACTAATGTGAAGCAACTTAATCGAATGGCAGAGCTAAGTGGCACTCCGATTCCGGCAAGTATCTCTGCAGCTTTCGCCCGACTAGAAGATAACCCTGAAGATGTTCGTAAGCTCGGCGTTGATATCGCCACCAAACTCTGCCAAGAGTTACTTGAGGCAGGTGCTCCTGGACTTCACTTCTACACAATGAATACATCAACTGCTACGCGCGAGATTTACTCTCAGATTAAGGATTTACGTTAAACAGATGGCGCTCACCGAAACAGAATTTAAGGATAGATGGAGCAAGCTCCATGGGGGAGCAGATGTTGAAGGCGTGGTCGGTGGCTGGCTTTCGTTTTCTTATCAAGCAGCGCGCGTCTGTACCGCACTTCGCGTCACACCCAATCTGCTCACGCTTCTAGGTTTGCTTACTGCCATCGCTATGGCGCTATCCACCTATGCAGCGATTGCTTTACTGCTGCTTGTTGTTTCACTTTTCTTCGATGGTATCGATGGCAGCGTCGCGATTGTGCAAGAACGAGATAGCCAATGGGGCGCGCTCCTTGATTCAGTTGCAGATCGCATCTCAGAAGCCTGCTGGCTCTATATGGGTTGGCGTTTAGGAATCCCGGCATGGCTAGCCATCACTATGTGGATGGTTGCCTCAATCCAAGAATATGCGCGTGCGCGTATGGCATCTCTAGGTCATCACGAAGTTGGCGTTGTGACAATTACTGAAAGACCAGTCCGAGCAATATTTATGGCCTTCGCACTGATCTTCTATATCTTTGATATTCCCGGATTACTAGTTATCTCTTATGCATTTCTTGCGCTACTTCTCTTCAGTTTCTTCCAAGTAATGCGCGTTATCTCTCTAAAATTGCGTTAGCCACAATCTCTGCACTTAATCCGACAAGCGGTAGCCCGCCACCTGGATGAGCAGACCCTCCAACGAGATAGAGCCCCTTAATTGGCGAACGATTTTTTGCGCGAGCAAAGGCAGAACGCGCACCATTGCTAGAAGTTCCGTAGATTGAGCCGCCAGGTGCATGGACTGAATTTTGTAGATCAAGTGGAGTGCGAATTTCCAGTACCTCTAAGCGCTCACGAATTGGTACACCGCGCGCTTCAATCTGATCAATAATGCTATTGGCGTAGCGGCGAACAAACTCGGCATCGCTCCAATCAAATCCATCTCCACTCTTGCTATGACGCGGTGCGTTGACAAGGACGAACCACGCTTCATGGCCCTCATCCTTGACCATCAGGGGATCATGAGGCGCACAGATGTAGATGGTTGGCTTCTCTACCGGAGTCTTTGTAGTGAAGATTGATTCAAACTCAGCGTCATAATCTTCCGGAAAAAAAATTGTGTGATGTGACAACGCCGGCGCCGTACTTGGCTTAAGCCCTAGGAGCAACGAGAAACCAGCAAGCGATGGCTCTGATTTGGCAAGTGTCTTCGCTACCTTCTTGGCAGTTCGATTTCCAGGAAGTAACTTTTCATAGAGGAACTGTGCATCGGTGTTAGCGACGATGCGATCAAATGAGCGATGTTCACCATTAGCAATAAGACCTGTGACCTTATTGCCTTGATGGGTAATCTCAGTAACAAAGGTGTTGAGGTTGATTGCAACGCCCAATTTTTCACAGCGTTGCGTAATCTTTTCAGAGAGCGTTCCGATTCCACCCTTAATGTGCCAAGCACCAAATGCCTCTTCCACAAATGCGATTGTCGATAGCACTGCAGGAGCAGAGCGTGGATCTGATCCACTGTAGGTGGCGTAGCGATCCATAATCTTGGAAAGGTGGGGACTTGCAATCTTGAGGCCGCGCAGAGATTTCCATGGTGCGATGGTGGCTAAGTCGCGCAAAACACGAGGACGCTTGAGTAAAGAGAGTGGTGATTTGAGTTCAGACTCGACGAAAGGTTCGCGCGAAACATCCCACATCGCCTCAGCGCGCAGCATCACGCGCTCCCATTCAGCTGCACTGGTATCGCCTAATGATTGAGTGATTGCCTCTAGCGTTTTCTTGCGTGACAAGTTAGCAAACTGCATCGATTTGCCATCGTGGAATCGGTAATCAAAAGAAGGGTTTACTTCTTCAAGTTCAACAACTCGACCCATGACTTCGCCGGTACGTTGAAAGAAATCACGGTAGACAGCAGGAAGAGTAAGGAGCGAAGGTCCGGTATCAAAGGCATAGCGACCGACCCATTCTGTGCGGCACTTTCCGCCGGTGCGATCGGATGCCTCATAGATGGTGACGCGGTGGCCCGCTTTAGCTAAACGCGCTGCAGTGCAGAGACCACCGATTCCCGCGCCGATAACTGCAATCTCTTCGGGCTTTGAAACTCTTCCTACGTGGCCGGTCATACAGTGCGACCCTTCCACTGAAACTTTCCGCGCTTGCTCCAGGAGTAGATGATGAGATAGATCAAGAGCGCGGATGAGAGTGGATGCAAGAAGGCGTAGATCGGATTACTGCGTGAACGCAGCGCGCTGAGTTCACGTGTTAAGACTGAGAGGAGAAAGAGAACAAAACCAATCAGATAGCCATTAAGAAAGAGTATGAAAGGAAAGATTCCGACTGCAAAGATAAAGAAGATTGCTACAAGTGAACCAAGACGACCACCAAAGGCTTTCCAGAGTGATTTTCCATACCCATTACGTAGCTCAGTAAACGATGAGTACATGCGCGTCTTGGCGATAGCAGAGCCCTCGGTAACAATTCCCTTAAAGCCCTGTGAAATAAGCGAGCGAGCAATTTCGATGTCATCAAGGATTTTGCCTGAGACGGATGAGAAGCCTTCGATAATATCGAGCGCCTCTTTGCGCACCACAAAGAATTGCCCATTGGCGATTGCGGTTGAGCGAACTGGATATTTCTCAGCAAGGCGAAGCACAACAGTACTCATCCAAGACCAATGTAAAAGTGGCTGAATCAACTTCTCTGCAAAGGTGGTGGCTATTTGCCGGGGATATGGCGAGACGAAATCTAACTTCAAGTCCTTGAGTTGATTAATCGCGCGCGCCAAGGCTTTGGCCTTGAGGCGCACATCGGCATCGATAGTGACTATGAATTCAGAATCGGCAGCTTCATAACCGGCCTGCAGAGCAGAGACCTTGCCTAGCCAACCTGCACGTAGTTCTGGGGAATCAACAACTGTAAAGCGCGAGTCACCAGCAATCGCTCGCTGAATCAGCGCAAGAGTGTCGTCGGTAGAGGAATCATTGACAAGAATTACCTTGAGTTCGGCAACGCCACTTTGACTTGCTAGGGCCGAGATGCACTCTGCGACATTTTCTGATTCATTGCGCATAGGCACAATAACTGTGACTGACTCACTAACGAGATCGTCATTTTCAGGTTTGCGGATAGTGATGAAGTTAAAAACTGAAATTGAGAAGGTGAGGAATACTAAAACGAGAGCAATAAATGACATTAATTATTCTTTGCTACCCAGCCAGCTTGAGAAAAAGTATGGAGTAAGTAAGGCGCCCATGACGGCAGTTGCAAAGAAAGCCAACCCAGGGCGATCAAAGAAGAAGAGATTTCCAACAAATCCACCGAAGAGGGTCCAGAGAAGAACAGCATCTACAGCGCGAAGTGATGCACCTTCTTTGCGTCGTTCATGCGGAAGTACCTTATTGAGAATCCCAGAAATAGTGATGCCTGCGAGTAACCAGCCAAATGGATTAGACATTGGGATATCTGGCGTAAACGGTGCATGTGCGCCGGTGACTTCCCAAGTCCAACGACCGGCTCCAACCATCAGCGGGTCAAGGAATAGATCCCATGCCATTAAGAGTGCGCCGCCATAGAGAAAGACCCACTTGCCTGCAATTCGTCGCGCAGCGCATAGACATGGGTGAACCATCATGACCCAGGCAAAGGGCACGACAAGTGGAACTCCAAATAGCTGCACGCCAAGAGATGCGTCATATTCGTACACGCCAAATGGCCAGCCGGTGTGTACACCTAGAACTTCAATTCCTAAACCAAATGCAAAAGCAATCGGTAGATAACGTGATGAGTATTTGAATCCATAAGAGAGGTGTCCGTGGACAACTGCCACTAGTGCGCCGACTAGAACGGTTGTGATGGTAACAATTCGCAGCGTCTCACCTTCGATGAGCGGATACGAAATCTGCAGAAAAATAAAGAAGAGAACCAGCGCTCCCAGGAAATTTCTGGCTTTTGGTGAAATGCCACCACGACGCCTACGGCGAGGGTTGTAATGGCGAATCGACATGGGCTAAGTCTGCCCTAATTGGCTAGATTCTTAACAATTGAGCCGCGCATCTCGAGTACTTCAAAGCGGGCAAATAATTCTTCGCTATACCAGCCGATTGAAGCTGTCTGTTCAATCGCAATTTTGTGAGCCTGACCCTTGTATGCAAAATCGCGAATAGCCTTCGAAGATTCCCATAGGGAGAAAGTGCCTTGCAAACCAATCGGTGCTTCACCGATGCCGATGGCAGCAATCAAACCAGGGGATGAGTTGAGATCTGTAACAACAGGCGGAACCGCTCTCCAGAAACGGAAATTATGGTTCCACTTGATGCGCGCACGAGTTATCGCTGCAATCTGCGCATCTGGGTTGCTTAAAGCTTGAGTGGGCAGAAATGGCTCAGCTTTTGACCATAAGCCATGTGATGACAGTGGCGATAAGAGCACACGAAATTCTGAAGTTGATCGTTTGCGCCATGATTTGATGATTACGGATTCATCAAAGGCTGCTAGGCGCTCTTTATCTATTACTACGACCATGCCCCATTGGAGTAAGTCAGCATCGCTCGGGGTAAAGGTCTTGCCTGTACCCGTACCAAGTAACTTGGAAAATGAAATTCCGGTGAACTTTCGGCTTCTAATCCGGTCAATGGCCATGCTCCAGAGGGCAAATGGAATACTCTTTCGAGGAATTGAAAAGAAGTAGGCGACGGTGATTTTGGCGGCGCTTTCCATAGTTAAAGGATACCCATGCTGCGTAAGAAGTTATTCGCTGAGTTTCTTGGGACAGGGACTCTTGTAGCTACCGTTGTGGGCTCTGGCATTATGGCAACTGATATCAGTGCCGATATTGGGATTCAACTGCTCATCAACACCATCGCCACCGTTTTCGTCCTCTACATTCTGATTACTCTCCTAGCGCCGATTAGTGGTGCTCATTTCAACCCTCTCGTCAGTGTGATTTCATACCTGCGCAAAGAACTCTCTCTTGTTAACACCTTCTGGTTCTTAGTTGTGCAAGTTCTTGGCGGTTCATTCGGTGCAATCTTGGCTAACCTCATGTTTGAACACGCAGCGATTGATCCTTCACAGAAGGCAAGAGATGGCGCCCAACTCTTGCTCGGAGAAGTAATTGCCTCGGCAGGCCTCATCTTCATCATCTTCCTAGCGATTAAGCAGGGGATAGATAAGAAGATTCCTCGCCTAGTTGCAGCTTGGATCGGCGCCGCCTATTTCTTCACCTCTTCAACTTCTTTTGCAAATCCAGCAGTCACAATTGCGCGCAGCCTTACTGATTCTTTCTCAGGCATTAACTTCTCATCAGTTCCAGCATTCATCGCAGCGCAGATTGTGGGCGCAGCTCTTGGTTACGCAGGATTTAAATTTCTCACATCTAAAACAAAGTCAGGAAAGTAAATGAGCAAACCAACCGTTCTCTTTGTCTGCGTTCACAATGCAGGCCGTTCTCAGATGGCAGCAGGCTTTATGCGCGAACTCGGGCAGGGTCGCGTGGAGGTTCTCTCAGCAGGATCTGCCCCTAAAGATTCCATCAACCCGATTGCCGTTGAAGCGATGGCTGAAGTCGGAATCGATATCGCTAATAACACTCCTAAAGTTTTAACTACAGAGGCAGTTCAAGAATCTGATGCTGTCATCACTATGGGCTGTGGCGATGTCTGCCCGTTCTATCCAGGAAAGCGTTATGAAGATTGGGTTCTTGATGATCCCGCAGGACAAGGCATTGAATCAGTTCGTGTCATCCGTGATGAAATCAAGGACCGAGTAGAGAAGTTACTTGCTGAGCTACTTGCCTAATCTCCAACAACCATTGGCGTTGCACCTGTGCAGGTAACAAGTTCTGCATAACTTGTTGGATACACAGCATGAGGATGACCTGATGCTGCCCACACAATTTCGTAATCGTTGAGGGCTTGATCGATTAATGTGATTTCAGGCTTTGTAATCCAGCCGATAGGGGATACACCACCCACTGAATAACCAGAGACTTCCTTTACATAGTTGGCATCTGCGCGGCCGAGTTCAGGGAAGCCCAGGTTCTTAGCAACAAGCTCTGTATCAACGCGATGACGACCGCTAGTAATAATCAAGAGCGGATTACCTGATGGCAGTTTGAAGATCAGAGAGGATGCAATCTGGCCTACCTCGATACCAAGGCCATTGGCAGCATCGATCGCTGTGCGAGCAGTTTCAGCCAAGATATTGATTTCACCTTTGACTCCAAGTGAATCGGCTGCTTCTTTGAAACGTCTAACGGCTGCTTTTTCGAGAATTCCATCCATGTGAGAACTTTATGAGATAGCGTCACGCCATGTCTTTGAGCACGCTGACCAATTACGAACGAGGTATTCGCGCTCGTAATGCAGTGTGGGCGGGATTCTTCTTACTGGGCATCACCGGCATGGCCTGGATACCAAGAATTCCTGAGATCAAAACTTCCTTGGGTCTTAGCGATGGCCAATTCGGACTAGTACTTCTGGCAAGCACTTTGGGTGCGGTCCCAGGAGCGCAGCTATCTGGGCGCATTGTTCATATGTATTCATCAAGAATTGTTGTGCGAATTTCTGGGTTTACCTTGCCACTAGGAGTCGGCATCATGGGAATATCCGACACAGTTTTGCTTTTAGGTATCGGACTTTTTGTCTGCGGATTTAGCGTTGCCTTTATGGATGTTGCGCTCAATGGTCAAGCAGTTGCAATTGAAGAACATACAAAGGGTCGATGGATGTCGAGCTTCCACGGTCTCTGGAGCGTTGGCGCATTCTTTGCAGCGCTCCTTGGTGGCCTCGTTGCTAATTTTGTTTCACCGATGGCCAATCTTGTAACTATTTCAACGATCTCTTTCTTCGCATATTTTTGGGTTACCTATAACTTACTTCCGCCACATTTAGATGGGCATCTCGGCGATGAAGGAGAAGAGCTCGAATCGAAGGTCCCGCTTATTGGTAAAGAGGCGATGATCTTGTGGGGCTTAGGTTTCGGATTGATGTGTGCGCTCATTCCAGAAGGTGGCTCTTATGACTGGAGTGGAATTTTGCTGCAGGATCATATGGATATTGGTAAAGGTTTAAATGCTGCAGCTGCCACAGTCTTCTCGTTAGCGATGATTGCCAGCCGCTTACTTGGAGATAGATTCTTTGAGAAGTGGGGCCACGTCAAGACTGTGCAATATGGGGGAATCTTTGGTGGAGGAATCTGGGGCTTATCTCTTCTGATTGGTATTCCACTTGCTGATTCACATCAGATGGTGAGCTTGGTCATTGTGTGTATCGGCTTTGGAGCTGCAGGTTTTGGAATGGGTCCATTCTTTCCCGCCTTTAACTTGGCGGCAGCCTCAATTCCTGGAGTTGCGCCATCGGTTGGTTTAGCGCGTATTGGAATTATTGCAATCGGTTCTTATTTTGCTGGTCCAACCATTATCGGTGGAATCGCTGAGGTGACATCGCTCCCTATCGCCTTTGCCTTCCCTGTACTGCTGATGTTTGGCGCTGCCTATCAATCACGTTTCATTTCTGTAAAAAAGTTGAGCCACGAGGGCTAAAGCTAAGTCTGGTTAAAGCCAAGTCTGGGCAATTGTAAATACAGAGATAGCAAGTAATAGGTAAGCAAAAGCCTTACGCAGCACATCCTGTGGCGTCTTTGATGAATAGTGAGATGCAAACTGAGCAACAACTATTGCTGCAGCTCCCATGAATATTGGGATATGCCAATCAACCGTTTCCCAGAGCGCGTGATGGCCCAAGAATGAAATAAACGAGTTGAGCGCAATGATCAAGAGCGATGTACCGGCAGCGATTGCAGGAGGCGTTCCAAAGTAGAGAACAAGAACGGGTATCGCTAAGAAGCCTCCACCTATTCCAAAGAGCCCAGTGATGGATCCAATCACGAGTGACATCACGATGAGAACTGAGAAGGGCATCCGGGTCTGCTCGCTAAATTTGGGGGTACGCAGCATCGATAGCCCTGCCAAGATAAGCATCGCTGCAAAACCGGTCGAGATAAATGAGTTAGAGAGATCTTCGACAATGGAGGCGAATCCAAGGTTTGTTACTAGTCCTAAGCCAACAATCACAAGCGCATCGCGATAGAGAATCTGCCCTTTGCGCGCCTTTGGGATGGCACCGGATAACGCTGCAAGTAGAACGACGGCAAGTGCTGCAGTTGTGGCGCTTTTAGCATCGAAGCCAAACCCATACATCAGAATTGGAACTGAGAGCATCGCGCCGCCAGCCCCAACAAAGCCGAGCACGGCGCCGATTGCGCCACCTGCAATAAGTGCGCCGATTATCTCCATCTAGCAATTGTGACAGTACAAAAAGGAAAGCCCCCCGATTTCTCGAGGGGCTTTACCTACTATTAATTAGAAGTTAAAGAAGTTGAGCGTTCCAACGCTTGGACCAAAGTCGGTGAGCGTTCCACTTGCAATAAGTGCAAAGAGGATAAGCGCAGCACCGGCTAGAGAAAGATCCTTATTGAATGCGATCTGCTCATTCATCTTCGCTGTTGCATCTGTCTCTTTCCAGAAGTTGTGGAAGATAAAGGCTGCGAGAATCAGCGTGATTGCAAGGAAGAGCGCTCCGAGGTCAACCCAGAAGCCAGCGATGATGTAGATGCCGCCGAGGAGGAAGAGAAGGCCTGAGATGAGAACGCCGAACTTTGCAGCTGGAAGCTTCTTGTACTTGGCATAGCCAGTCATTGCTTCAAGCTTGGCAAAGTGACCGATGCCGGATGCGACGAAGAGCGCTCCGAAGAGGATGCGTCCGATGATGAGTATTGCGTCCAAGTGTTTCTCCTATGGGTAGGGGGTATGTACGAGCACGAGAATAGGTGAAAGTAGTTGAAATTTCAACTATCTACGCTCACAACACGCGGGAGTTGCCCTTGTCAGCCCTCTGGCGTACTTTTCGAACATCTGTTCGAATATCCACAAGTACCTAGGGGAAGCAGTAAGAATGTCAGTCGAAAGAATCTCAACCAAGGCGGCGCCGTCTCAAGTAATACCAGCGCACGAAGTTCTCGCCGATGGCGGCCTTACTCCCATCGAGTTCACCTTCCGTGGCAAACGTTTTCGCATCCATGCAGTTCTCTCGCGCTGGTGCGAAGCAGGTGGTTGGTGGAACCGCATTAGCGATGGCAAGTTCCGCCCCGACGATCAAGCGCGTGCGCTCTGGAAAGTGGAGGCAGCTCCTATCGGAGCTCTTGCCACATTTGAACTTGAACGCGATGAAGCAACAGGGCAGTGGATTATCAGGTCGCTTTAAATCATGAGCTTTATCCATCTACGAGTAGCGAGTGCCTACTCATTTAAATACGGAACTACACAACCACGCGATCTTGTAGCGCGCGCATCAGAACTCGAGATGCCGGCGCTCGCACTCACCGATCGCGACGGCTTAGCTGGTGCAATCCGTTTTACTAAAGCAGCAGTAGCGCATGGCATTGCACCCATCATCGGCGTCAATCTAGCAATTCGTATCGGCGATACATCAGGTGCGCTGCCACGTGTAACTGTCTTGGCGCATGGCGATGGCGGCTGGCGCTCACTCGTGCGACTTATGACAGGGTTGCAGATGAATAGCCCAGATCGCACACCTGTTCTTACCCCCGAACTTCTTGAAAAGTTCAGCAGCTATACCTCGCAGTTACATCTACTTCATGGCCCCGAATCACCAGTGTCACAAGCACTGACAGCGCATCGCTTCGATGCAGCGCTTACTATCTTTAATCAGACCCGCGATCTCTTTGCAGACCATGCCATCGAATGTGTTTCGCACTTAGCTCCAGGCAGCGGCCCGCGCTCTACCGCCCATGCCGCCCGCTCTCTTATCTTTGCGCGCGATAACGATATCGATGCTGTTCTTACCAATGCAGTACGTATGTGTCATCGCGATGATGGTCCAGTCGCCGACGTCCTTGATTGTGCTCGTCAATTAGTACCGTTACATCCACGCCATGTTGAACGACGTAACGCTGAAGGTTATTTAAAGAGCAGCGACGAGATGATTGCTCTCGCTGCTGAAATTGCACGCGCAGCAGGCGAACGCACTCCGCGTGCACTTCTCACAACAACTAGACAATGGGCCGAACGCGCCGTCTTATCGCCACAACGCGATATTGGTCTGGGCGGTATCCATCTACCCGAACCACATATCGTCGGCGCAGATTCAGCTGCCGGCATGCGTACCTTGTTACGTGCTCGCTCTGAAGCAGGTATTAATTGGCGCTACAACGACAGCGCCACAATTGCCAAAGCGCGCGCTCGACTCGATGATGAACTCGCCACCGTTGCAACTCTGGGCTACGAGTCATACTTCTTAACAGTTGCTGATATCACCGATATGGCGCGAGCTGCCAACATTCGCGTTGCTGCACGCGGCAGCGGTGCGGGCTCTCTTATCTGTCACTTACTTGGCATCTCTGGCGTTGATCCGATGCAACATGGTTTATTGATGGAACGTTTCTGTTCACCACTGCGCCGCGCACTTCCTGACATTGATATCGATGTTGAATCTGCCAGACGCCTTGAAATATATGAGATGGTCTTTAAAAGATATGGCGCAGCTGATTGGAGCCAAGCTGGGTTAATTTCTCGCTGTGCCACAGTTGCAATGGTCGATACCTACCGCGCCCGCCATGCCATTCGCGATGCCGGAGCTGCTCTCGGCATGCCAGCGATGGAGATTGATCTCTTAGCAAAATCAATGCCGCATATTCGCGCCGGCAATATCGAAGCTGCCCTTAGCTCACTTCCAGAACTTAAAAATCTCAACACCTCTGCGCCGCTAACTCGCGCCACTATTGCACTTGCTGCGCGCCTTGATGGCCTACCGCGCCATTTAGCGATGCACCCCTGCGCCATGGTCTTATCTGATGCAGCTTTTCTTGATCGCGCACCCGTGCAGCTCAACGCAGGCGGCTTTCCTATGGTTGAGTTTGATAAAGATGATGTTGAAGATATCGGTCTACTTAAACTCGACATTCTCGGTGTGCGGATGCAATCCACTATCGCGCATGCCGTTCACGAAATTCAACGAGTTGCCGGCGAAGAGATTGATATTGATGCGCTGCCACTTGATGATGCAGCTACTTACTCTCTTATCCAATCAACGCGCACCCTAGGTATCTTTCAAGTAGAAAGTCCGGGACAACGCGAACTAGTAGGTAAGTTAGAGCCGCGTACTTTCAGCGATCTGATTATCGATATCTCACTCTTTCGTCCGGGGCCGGTAAAGAGCGACATGATTCGACCTTTTCTCAACGCTCGCCATGGCTGGAACCCAGCGCAGATCATCCACTCTGATCTGTTGCCGATCTTGTCTGAAACAGAGGGCGTTGTTGTCTTTCACGAACAAGTGATCTCGATTATCTCGGTGATGACTGGCATCTCACTTGCCGCCGCCGATGAGAAACGTAGAGCGTTGGGGGATAGGGCAGGCCAGCAAGAAGTCTGCGACTGGTTCTTTCCTGCCGCTACTGAACGTGGTTACGAGTTAAAAGTTATTACTGAAATCTGGGATGTACTGCGCGCCTTTGCCTCCTTTGGTTTCTGTAAAGCGCACGCTGCTGCCTTTGCTCTACCTACCTATCAATCAGCTTGGCTTAAGACCCACCACCCAGCAGCTTTTATGGCAGGGGTTCTTACGCACGACCCAGGTATGTATCCCAAGCGACTTATGCTCGATGAGGTACGACAGATGGGCGTTGCTATCGCACCTCTTGACATCAATAAATCATCGGCGCAGTACCGAGTCGAACGCACTCTTGATGGAGATGCTGTGCGAATCGCGCTTTCTTGCGTTGCTGGCATCTCTGAAAAAGAGATTGCCTCAATTGTGCAAGGCCAGCCTTACATTGATCTCGCCGACTTTTATCGCAGGTCAGGTGCATCTACGCCGGTAGTTGAGAATCTGATTATGACTGGCGCCTTTGATTCGATTCATTCCAATCAGCGCGATCTCTTACTGCACTTAACAGATCTGCAAAAATCACCACTGTCGCATCTTCCTGGTTCGCAACTCACTCTTGGTTTTGCACCCCCTACTCTCGAAAGCAGTGGACTGCAACCGCTGAATGCAGCCGAGAAAGTCTCTAGCGAAGTTGCGCGTTTGGGCATGGATGTCACGCAACATATGCTCACTTTCTATGCGCCCTTTCTCAACGCTATCGGCGCCGTAAAATCTTCTGACTTACTTTCACTGCGCTCTGACTCCACAGTTCTTGTCGCTGGCGTCAAGGTTGCGCTACAAACACCGCCAGTTCGCTCGGGGCGCCGCGTCATCTTTGTCACGCTCGATGATGGTTATGGTTGCAGCGATTCAACCTTCTTCCCTGATGCGCAGGTTGATTACGCATCAACGCTCTACTCGACATCGCTACTGCTAGTGCGTGGACAGACGCGACGTACTGGCGCCCGCGGTATCTCTATCCGCGCAACAGCTGTTTGGGATTTGCGCCTGGCCTACGAACAATGGCGTAACCGAGCAGATAGTGTGGCGATATGACGGTGATCCTCCATGTAGATATGGATGCCTTCTATGCATCGGTAGCAGAACTTGATCACCCCGAATATAAAGGCAAGGCTCTCGTTGTCGGCGCCGGAACTCGTGGCGTAGTTCTCTCTGCCAATTACGAAGCGCGCAAATTTGGAATACGCGCCGCTATGCCCGTGGGACGCGCCAAGCGAATGGCGCCACATGCAATCTTTATCGCGCCCGAACACCATCGCTACTCTGAAATCTCAGAGCGCGTGATGGCAATCTTTCATTCCTACACACCACTCGTTGAACCAATTTCATTGGATGAAGCTTTTCTTGATGTCACAGGATCACAGAAGTTATTTGGCACAGGTCGCGAGATTGCTGCAAAGATTCGCGAACAGGTAGAGAAAGAAGAGGGCATCACATGCTCTGTGGGCCTGGCGCAATCAAAGTTCATCGCCAAGCTTGCATCCCAACACTGCAAGCCAAATGGCATGCTTGAGATAAAGCCAGATCGCATCCTCGAATTTCTCCATCCACTTCCAGTGCGCGCAATCTGGGGAGTTGGACCAAAGACCGCTGAATCACTCGAGCGGTTGGGGCTTCATACCGTTTCAGATATTGCGCATACTCCGCGCGCAACGCTCATTCGCGCCCTCGGTGATGCCACGGGTTCATCACTCTATGAACTGGCGTGGGGGCGCGACTATCGCGATGTTATTCCAGATGAACCTGAGAAAAGTATCGGCAACGAAGAGACCTTTAGTGAAGACCTCGATAACCCCGAAGAGATCTTGCGCGAGTTTCTACGTATGACTGAAAAGGCAACTGCGCGTCTACGCGAACGCTCTCTCTTTGCAAAAACAATTAGCATCAAGATTAAATTTGCAGACTTCTCATCTCTTACGCGATCTAAGACTGTGCCGATTGCAATTGATAACACCCACGACACCTACGAAGTTGTAAAGGCTCTCTACCTCGCACTGCGCAATGAAGGTGCACGCATCCGTCTTGTCGGTGTCTCACTCTCACATCTACAAGAAGGCGCCCCGGTTCAGCTCGAACTCGGAGCGCGAGAACGAGGCTGGCGCGAGGCAGATAGCGCAATCGATCGAGCACAAGCGCGCTTTGGACGAGGCAGCGTCCGCCCGGGCAGGCTCATTAGCCCCGAGAGCGGTAGTGAAGAGCAGTAGTACCTGCAATCTCCTATAAAAAGTGGCGCAGCGAGAAGTTCTGTTCTATTGTGTGGATATGTCGCTCTCAGACCGTGAACGTCGCCTCTTAGCCGAGATGGAGGCAGCTCTTGCCACCGATGACCCGCGTCTAGAGTCACGTTTGGCTGGTAGCACCATGACTCCAACGAAGCCACGGCTTGCCCTCGGAGCTCTCTCGATTCTGGCAGGAGTAGCAATCCTCTTTGCAGGACTTATCTCTCAGACAACCCCGATCGGAGTAGCTGGCTTTCTCGTGGCTCTCGTAGGCGTTGTTCTCGTAGCGCGCTCGCTCTCAAGCTTGACAACAGGCCGCGCCCCTCGCGAGAAGGGCGCTCGCACCTCACTTTCTGAGCGCCTGGAAGAGCGCTGGAACCGTAGGGACTTTGACCAGCAGTAATTAGCGAATAGATCCCAAGCCCTGACCGATTCGGTTAGGGCTTTTTTGCGCCCAAAAATAGGTGGGGAGGGGTGGGGCAAGATAGGGAAAATAATGGGGAAAGGTGGTTGAAAAAGGAGGAAAGTGGTGTAAAGTGGGGAATTGAGCGGGAAGTTCACGCTCATAGGGCCACTTGGGGAAGGAGGCGCGAAGTATGTTTCTAGGCACTCACGAACCGCGCCTTGATGAAAAAGGCCGCCTCATCCTCCCTGCCAAGTTCCGCGACGAACTCTCAGCTGGCCTGGTCATTACCAAAGGCCAAGAGCGTTGCCTCTATGTATTTCCATCTACTGAATTTGCAACGATTACTGAAACTCTGCGACAAGCGCCAGTTACTGCCAAGAGCGCTCGCGATTACCAGCGCGTGATGTTTGCCGGCGCGCACGATGAAATTCCTGACCGTCAAGGTCGCGTCACCATCCCACAAGGACTACGTACATATGCGGGCCTAGAAAAAGAGTGCGTTGTTATCGGCGCAAATACTCGCGTTGAAATTTGGGATAGCGCTGCGTGGAGCGAGTACCTCGCTGATCGCGAAAAAAGTTTTGCTGATGTCTCCGAGGAAGTTTTTCCGGGACTTTTTTAGAACATCAGCAAAAAACATTTAACAACTAAATAGAGCGCTCATTTGTGGCCACCGCCGACCTTTCCTTGCTTGTTAGGCCGGCAGCGACGTCCCTTCCCCGGCGTCGCTTTCGAAATAGATCCGTCGGCCGGCGGTGACCAGAGATGAGCGCTCAACTAATCGATTATCGATAAGAAGAGGAAAGAAAGAGTTGAGAATGGGGGAGAAGATGCAACACATATCAGTAATGCGCGATCGTTGCGTAGAGCTTCTTGCTCCTTCAATATCTTCATCTGCACAACCAGTTATCGTTGATGCAACTCTTGGTTTGGGCGGCCACACAGAAGCGCTCCTGACACGTTTTGAAAATCTCACTGTAATTGGCATTGATCGCGATAAGAGTGCTCTTGAAAAAGCAAACACACGCCTTGCTCCATTTGGAGATCGACTAAAGACAGCGCACTGCGTCTTTGATGAAATTACAGAAGTAGTACAGAGCTTTGGCTTCACTCACATCAATGGCGCTCTCTTTGATTTAGGTGTTTCATCGATGCAGCTCGATGAATCAGAACGTGGTTTTTCCTATTCGCAGGATGCCCCACTTGATATGCGGATGGATCGCAGCAAGGGAATTACGGCTTACGAGATCGTTAACACTTATGAACCAGGCAAGTTGGTAAAGATTCTGCGCACCTACGGCGAAGAGAAGTTTGCTACTCGCATTGTTGAGAACATCGTGAAGGCACGCGCTATTGCACCGCTTAACTCGACGACAGAGCTAGCTACCTTGGTCAAAGAGAGCATCCCTGCAGCTACTCGTCGCACTGGCGGTAATCCAGCTAAACGCACCTTCCAAGCGCTACGTATTGAAGCAAACGATGAGTTGGGAGCAATTACTCGCGCTCTTCCGCAAGCTCTTGATCTGTTGATGGTGCACGGACGACTCGTTGTGATGTCATTCCAGTCTCTTGAAGACCGCATCGTGAAAGAGGTCTTCCTTGAAGCATCTACCTCAAAGAGTCCACGCAACCTTCCTATCGAACTTCCAGAGTACGCCGCGAAGTTCTCGCTGGTTTTCCGATCTGGCGAAACCCCTTCTCAGAGCGAGCTTGATGAGAATCCACGCTCTGCCTCAGTGCGCCTGCGCGCAATTGAAAGGGTGGCTGCGTAATGGCACAAGCAACAGCTCGTAAATCCCAATCAACGCCAGTTATTCCTAAAGCGCGCAAGGTCGTTGCAGAACGTACCGCAGACATCATCTCTGGCATTTTCCCTGACTTGAATTCAGGTGCGCGTGCAACGCATAGATACTTTGCAACATTTCTTACCGTTGTCAGCGCCATGGGTTTTCTGGTACTTCTTGGTATTAACACGCTCCTAGCTCAGGATGCCTTCACACTTTCAAATCTCAAGGTTGAGGCGAAGCAAGTTGCAGATCAACGTGATGCCATTAATCGCTCGATTGACTCTTTTGAAGCGCCCGAGAACTTGGCAGCAGCTGCAGCAGCTCTTGGTATGCGCCCTTCAGAGTCTCCAGTGTTTCTCAATCTCACTCCAGTAACAGGTGTGACAAATGGGTGACCTACTTCTATCTAAAGCACGCATCAAGATTCTCATTCTGGGCGTATTCATTATCTTTTTCTTGCTCGCCCTTCAACTCGTTCGTGTACAAGTTATTCAGGCAAGTGATTACCGCAGTAAAGCTGCCAACGAAATGGAGCTTACTAGAACTACACCTGCTCCGCGTGGAGAGATCACCGATATCAATGGAGTCGCCTTTGCACGCAGCGTCTCTGCAATCACCATCGTGGTCGATCAGACACAAATTACTGACCCAGCACGAGTAGCAAACTTTGTGGCTCCCATCTTGGGTCTGCCAGTCGAAGAGGTGCAGGAGAACATCACTGGCACTCGTCGCTATTCAATAGTTCTCAAGAACGGTCGCCCCGCGCAATGGGACCGCCTGACAAAAGAGATTTATGAGTACAACAAGACGCTCACCAACGAAGAGCTAGGAAAGCGCATTATCGGCTTCTTCCCTGAGCGCTCCTTTATCCGAGAGTATCCATCAGGTTCCTTGATTTCATCCCTCGTTGGTTTTGTTCGCGCAGATGGAATCGGCGCAACCGGTTTGGAATCAAGTCTCAACTCAGTCATCACCGGAACAGATGGCCGCTACTCATTTGCCAATGGTTATGGCGCAGAAATTCCTGGCTCTCAGAGCGAAATTGTTGCTGCTAAAGCTGGCACGACAGTTCGCCTGACCATTGATCGCGATGTTCAATGGGTAGCTGCAAAGGCAATCGCAGAAGCGGTGAAGAGCTCAAGAGCTGCTAGCGGTTCAGTAATTGTGATGGATCCACGCACTGGAGCGATTGTCGCTCATGCCACTGCACCAACTTTCGATCCCAACAATACAAAGAACGTCGATCTCAACTTGATGCGCAACCCATCTGTTCAAGATGTTTATGAACCGGGTTCTACCGGCAAGGTAATGACGCTCGCGGCAGCGCTCGAAGAGAAGACCGTGGCTCCCACAACAGTCTTTTCTGTTCCTTACAAAATTAAGCGCGGTGGTTCTACCTTCAAAGATCACGATAAGCATCCAGTGCAACACCTCACCACCTCAGGCATTTTGGCAGTTTCTAGCAACACCGGAACTATCAAAATCGGAGAGACAATCAGCAACGAAAAGCTTTATTCCTACCTAACTAAATTTGGCGTTGGCGTAAAGACTGGCTCTGGTCTTCCAGGTGAATCAGCGGGCCTTATGCCTAAGGTCGAAAATTGGTCAGGAACTACGGCGCCGACAGTTGCCTTCGGCCAGGGTTACTCTGTAACTGCAATGCAAGCCACGAGCGTCTTTGCAACTATTGCAAATAACGGCGTACGAGTTTCCCCAACTGTTATTGCAGGCACTCAAGATGCATCTGGCCATTTCACACCGGCTGCCAATAGAACGACAACGCGCGTTGTCAGCGAAAGTACAGCACGCGAACTTCGCTTGATGATGGAGAGCGTGGTTTCTCCTACAGGAACAGCGCCATCAGCTGCCATCCCTGGTTATCGCGTCGCAGGTAAGACAGGAACCGCGTGGCGCTACAACGATAAGACCGGCGGATACAGCGGTTACACAGCATCATTTATCGGATTCGCTCCAGCAGATGCTCCACGCTACGTCATCAACGTCACCATTCAAGATCCACGTAACGGTTACTACGGAGGTCTGCTAGGTGGACCTGTCTTTAAGAAGGTAATGACCTTTGTTCTGCAGAGTAAGCATGTTGCGCCAACAGGCACAAAAGTGTTACCGGTTGCGCTCAACCAGAAAGATTTAACTCGCATGAAGGCAACACAGGTGAGTGCAGAAAAAAGCGGAGCAACTAGACAGTGATTCGCCCACTCGCCGAGTTCTCTGCACATTTAACCGATACTGCAAATCTGATTGGAGCGACTACACCGGTAGAGGATGTGATCTTTACTGGAGTAGCTCATAGCGATAAGGAAGTTGAAGCAGGAGATCTCTTCTTAGCTATTCCCGGCGCTAAAGCACATGGCGCAGAATTCATTAAGAATGCTCGCGCCCAAGGTGCAGTCGCAGTAATCACGGATGCGCAAGGGGTGCAGATTGATTCTTCACTGCCTACTCTTGTGGTCAAAGATGTGCGGGCTGCTGGCGCGCTCGTTGCCGCATCGCTCTACCAATATCCAACGCGTGACATTGCCAGTATCGGAATTACCGGAACAAACGGAAAGACAACTGTCTCCACCCTGCTCTACCAAATCTTTCAGGCGGTAGGGCGAGAAACAGGACTCATTGGAACTGTAGAGACGCGAATCGGAGCAGAGCGTTTAGCCAGCGTGCGCACTACACCTGAAGCTCCAGAGTTACAGGCGCTAGCGGCCACGATGCGTGAACGCCATGTTCGCAATCTAGTAATGGAAGTTTCTAGCCACGCACTCAGCATGGGTCGCATGAAGGGCTCACACTTTGCAATCGCGGCCTTTACAAATCTAAGCCAAGATCATCTCGATTTCCATAAGGATATGGACTCATACTTCGAGGCTAAGGCAACTCTCTTTACATCCGAATACGCTGATTCAGCCTTTATCAATATCGATACCACTTATGGCGCCACGTTGGCAGAACGCACTTCGCTTGCTCTGACGACAATTTCTAGAAGTAACCCAAAAGCGCACTGGCACTTTACAAATATCACCCCGACTCAAATCGGTGCAGAATTTTCAATCCGGGGCACTGGTGGAATCTTGATTGAATCTCGGACAACTCTTCATGGTGGATATAACGCAGATAACCTCTTGCTGGCTGTGGCTCTTGCCTACGAAAGTGGTGTGGACCCTGTAGAACTTGCCGCAGTTATTCCGCAACTTACTGGGGCACCTGGTCGACTTGATGCAGTTGTCTTAGGTCAATCGTTTAAAGCTTTTGTTGATTACGCACATTCACCAGATGCAGTAACAAATGTGCTCTCTGCAGCGCGAGAATTTACTACCGGAAAAATCATTGCTGTTCTGGGGTGCGGTGGCGATCGCGATGCTGCAAAACGCCCCTTGATGGGTGCAGCGCTCTCTCAAGGCGCTGATGTATCTATCTTTACTAGCGATAATCCACGCTCTGAGAGTCCAGCAGCGATTTTGCGCGAGATGATTTCATCGCTCGAAGTGAAAGAGCCTTCAGCGATTATCGAAGATCGCGCTGCGGCCATCAGCCAAGCAGTCTCTCTAGCTAGCGCAGGTGACACCGTTTTAGTACTTGGAAAAGGGCATGAACAAGGTCAAGATATTGCAGGAGTGATAACCCCATTTGATGATCGACTAGTTCTTGCTACTGCAATCGAGGCGCGCAGATGATTTCTCTCAAAGCTTCAGAAATTGCGCATCTCGTCGGTGGAACACTTCATGGAGAAGATGTAGTTGTCTCGGCAAACCCGGTCATTGATTCTCGCTCTGCAACGAAAGGCTCGCTCTTCATCGCCATCAAGGGCGAGAGAGTAGATGGCCATGACTTCGTTTCAGATGCGCAGTCTCATGGCGCGGTCCTCACTTTAGCCGAAGGCACTGTGGCGGGTCCTCATGTCTTGGTAAAGAACACCATTGAGGCCCTTGGTGTGCTGGCACACGAAGTACGTAGCCGCCTATCAGGCCTGACTGTTATAGGAATTACCGGTTCGCAAGGAAAGACAACAACGAAGGAACTGCTCGCCTCAGTTCTATCAACAGTTGCGCCCACCATGGCGCCGCACGGAAATTACAACAACGAAATCGGTGCGCCTTTATCTTTGCTGCAATGTGATGAGAAGACTCGTTTCTGCATCGTCGAGATGGGCGCACGCCATAAAGGCGATATTGCGCATCTCTGCAGAATTGCTGTCCCTGACATTGGCGTTGTCCTACGAGTGGGAACTGCTCACGTAGGAGAGTTTGGTTCACGAGCTGCTATCGCTGAAACAAAGTCAGAGCTCATCTCAACTTTGCAACCGACAGCAGTTGCAATCTTGGGTCAGTACGACGAATTCACTCCCAAGATGTCGGCCCTTCACAAGGGTCGTATTGTCACTTTTGGAGAAAGAAGTGGCTGTGAAATTCGTGCGACTGATATCGAAATTCGCGAAGGTCGCGCTCACTTTGATCTAGTGACGCCAGAGGGTCGTACCGCCGTGGGGCTTCGTATTGTCGGGCTACATCAAGTGGCTAACGCTCTCGCAGTCGCAGCTGTCGCTTCGGTTTTGGGGCTGACCCTCGATCAAATTGCGGGCGGACTTTCAACAGCTGAATCTTCGGCTAAATGGCGCATGGAGATTTCTGAACTGGACTCACTTGTACTTATCAATGATTCGTATAACGCAAGCCCCGAGGCAACATCTGCAGCGTTACAGACACTTGTCCATTTTGCGCAAGAGCGCGGCGGTGAAGCATGGGCATTTCTCGGAAAAATGCGCGAACTCGGCGAGTCATCAGACCAAGACCATGCCGCTATTGGCACCCTTGTCTCAGAACTTGGAATCGATCACCTCGTATGTGTTGCGGCCCCTGAATATGCGCAAGCCATTCCGGCGCAGAGCGCAACGACAGTGCATACATTTTCGAGTAAAGAGCAGGCCGCCACAATGGTGGCAAGTATGAATAAAGGAGATGTCGTGCTGGTAAAGGCATCGCGCTCTGAGAAGTTAGAAGAGTTGGCAGAGATGATTACGCAGGCGTGGTCAGAACGTATCCAAGGAATGGCAGAGACAGAATGAGGCTAATCCTTATTGCGGGAGCGCTTGCTCTAATCTTCTCACTCTTCGGAACCCCCGCACTAATCAAAGTTCTTGCCCGCCGCGGTTACGGACAATTTATTCGTGATGATGGACCTTCTACACATCACACAAAACGCGGCACCCCAACTATGGGTGGCATCATCATTATCTTTGCGACGATCTTCGCTTACTTCCTAGCGCATCTTCTCACGCAGACAGCTGTCACTGTATCTGCGCTTCTCATTATTGGACTTGTACTCGGACTTGGCTTCGTTGGATTTCTCGATGATTACCTCAAGGTCTCTCGTCAGAATTCACGAGGCATTAGCGGTAAGCAGAAGATTTTTGGACAAGTCTTCTTCGCTTCAACTTTTGGATACCTAGGCCTGCAATTTCCAGATGCCGATGGCCTTTCTCCAATTTCACAAAATCTCTCCACTGTTCGTGACACCGGAATCAATCTCGGAGTAGTTCTTGTCATTATCTGGATTGCCTTTATGGTCACAGCGACAAGTAATGGCGTGAACCTCACTGATGGGCTTGATGGATTAGCAACAGGCGCATCTGTCATGACATTCCTTGCTTTTATCTTGATTGGTGTTTGGGAATTTGGTCAGAGCTGCGCAGTGAGCGTTTCACCTAATTGTTACAACGTGAGAGATCCACTCGACTTGGCGGTACTCGCAGCGGCATTTGCCGGTTCATGCACAGGCTTTCTTTGGTGGAATGCATCCCCTGCAAAGATTTTTATGGGAGATACCGGCTCGCTTGCACTCGGTGGTGCACTTGCAGGACTTGCAGCTTCGTTACGCGTTGAACTCCTCTTAATCCCACTCGGCGGCCTCTTTGTCATCATCACTCTTTCGGTGGCCTTGCAGGTTATCTACTTCCGTTTAACTGGAGGAAAGCGCCTCTTCAAGATGGCGCCGCTACAACATCACTTTGAGCTATTGGGTTGGGGTGAGGTCACCATTGTTCTTCGTTTCTGGATCATCGCAGGTCTCTGTGTAGCACTTGGACTTGGACTCTTCTATACCGATTGGGTTGCAAGTTAAAACCCTCATGGCACAAGAACTTTATAAGAACCTCAATGGATTACGAATCTGCGTTGCTGGTGCAGGTGTAACTGGGTTAGCGGTTGCGCGAAGTCTTACCAAACGTGGCGTTGAAGTTACGTTAATCGATGAGAATAAAGGTTCAACTGATGAGTTTCCCGTTGTGCATCCAGATTCCATCACAATCACCAACTTTGATCGCCTCCTGATTTCGCCAGGATGGAGAGATAACCACCCAGTAATTCAAGCTGCGCGCGCTGCAAATGTTCCGCTTATCAATGAAGTTGATTATGCCTGGAGCGTTAAGAAGCCAGCGCAGAAGTGGATCAGCCTTACCGGCACAAATGGCAAGACCTCAACGGTCGAACTTACAGCTGCGATGTTGCAAGCCGGGGGAGTAAGCGCAATCGCTTGCGGCAATGTGGGAACAACAGTTATCGAATCTGTGGAATCTCTTGAAGATTATCAAGTCTTAGTTCTCGAACTCTCTTCCTTCCAACTTCATTGGATGGAAGATGCTTCATTTATCGCCGCGGCAATTCTCAATATTGCGCAAGACCATATCGATTGGCATGGCAACTTTGATGCGTACGCAAGTGCCAAGCTTTCAATCCTTGATAGAGCTACCACTGCAATTCTTAATGGCGAAGATGGTGAGATTGTGACGCGCGTTGCGCATTGGCAAGGCCAGAAAGTCTTCTTCTCACTTGATACTCCAGGTCCAGGCGAAATCGGAATAGTCGAAGAGCTTTTAGTAGATCGCGCCTTTGTTGCTGATGCGAATGAGGCAGCGATGATTGCCGAACTCGCAGAGGTAAAGCCCACGGTTCCTCACAGCGTCTCCAATGCACTTGCAGCATCGGGCCTAGCGCTTACCGCAGGTGTTACTCATGAAGCGCTCCGTGCTGCGATTTCTACATTTACGCCCGGTCGCCATCGCATTGAGAAGGTGTATGAAAGTGATGGAGTTACCTGGATAGATGACTCCAAAGCCACCAATCCTCACGCGGCTAGCGCCTCCATCATGTCTGCTCTCTCGGTCATCTGGGTAGCTGGTGGATTGGCCAAAGGCGCCGAAATGGGAGAGCTCATAGAGCGCGTGAAGGCGCGCGTGCGTGTCGCCATTTTGATTGGCGAAGATCGCGCCCTCATTGCAGATGCGCTGCGAGAGCGCGCTCCACATATTCAGGTAGAACTCATCGACTCACCTGCCGGATATTCCAAAGGTGGCGGAGATAATTCCTTAATGGAGACCGTTATCCGTACTGCAAAAGCTAAAGCTGTTTCAGGCGACACTGTCTTACTCGCCCCAGCGTGTGCTTCGATGGATCAATTTCTCTCTTACTCCGACCGCGGAGATAGATTTAAGAGCGCAGTCGAGAAGGTAGTGCGAGATGGCAACTAAAGTTCAGAAGAAGTTCTTAGCGCAACCGGTCAATCACTTCTACATGCTCTTGGCAAGCGCTGCTGCGCTGACTTTTCTCGGTGTGGTTATGGTCTTTTCGGCTTCAACGATTCATGCCATTGATACAAAGGGGAGCGCTACCTCAATCTTCCTGCGCCAATTGCTCTTCGTCGTAGTGTCTCTGCCTATCGCTGCATACTTAACTAAAGTCACGGTTGCGCAGTGGAACCTTTTAGCGCG
>JACCDV010406310.1_pt1:5000-134948 | contig 134948 bp, 130 predicted proteins | sample 7446131 | NCBI WGS metagenome assembly JACCDV01 (sample SAMN15323448, study PRJNA562643) | freshwater metagenome | isolation source: river surface water | place: USA:Blue River Watershed | collected 2017-08-17 | reverse complement strand
TCCATTCAACCTCCTCAGTGTGGTAACTAAAGAGATTGATTAGAACTGGCGGATAACTCAACTTATCTCATCCTCTTTCATAGAAAAATCTGTCGCACTGGCAAAGTTGAACTTAGGCAGAAGTTTAGCCGTAGACTTAGCAAGGAATCCTTTGCTGCTACTAAAAAGATATCTACAAGCACCTACAAAACACCTGCTTCAGCCAAGAAGCTCGTAAACCGCGCCAAACAAACCTCATTTTGGAAAAAGCAATCCTCTGCGTTTGGCGGAAGCCTCATGACTACTCGGAAGGGTAGAGCTGGACACAGGCCCCTGTCAGTTAAAAACACCATGCATCTTGTCTTGCGCTCATCGCATGCCACGGGTGACTACTCGTTTAAAAAGCCGCAAACTGCACAAAAAATTAAAACCATCATCAAGAAATTCTCTGAGAAATATTCTGTGCAAGTTGTTTCGCTTGCGAACGTGGGGAATCACCTGCATTTTCATTTAAAACTATCAAACAGAAATAGCTACAAACCATTTATCCGCGCCGTATCGGCAGCCATTGCCATGGCAGCTAGCAATACAAGCCGTTGGACAAAATCACTCAAAGACAAAGGAATTAAACAATTTTGGGATTACAGGCCATTTACAAGAATCATAGAAGGCTTGCGAGCTTTCGTTGGTGTGAGTGACTACATCAAAATCAATCAGCTTGAAGGCCTAGGACTACCACGATATCAGGCCACTTTTTTCATCAAGACTAAATCGCTAGTGATAAGTGGGTTTGGTTAACTATGGAAGCATGCTTTCTGCCCAGCCCCTTGTGTACTTACGTCGCCTCATTTTTTCAGAACTGTATGATTAATTAAACGAATATCCACATGCATCTTTTCATGACAATGAACTTTTCTTGCTTCTTCATTAAAGACTCATTTTTCTCACCTGAACATTCTTTATCTAAGAATAATCGCTTATCATAAAGTTCATGCCAGCCTTACCAATTCTTCTACTCATTGCCTCAAACGTCTTTATGACTTTTGCTTGGTACGGGCACCTCAAATACAAATCGTCCTCTCTGTGGATTGTCATCTTGGCTAGCTGGGGCATTGCCTTCTTTGAATACTGCCTCCAAGTACCCGCCAATCGAATGGGTTCACAATTTTTCACCACAGCCCAGCTCAAAGTCATTCAAGAAGTCATCACTTTTGGCGTGTTCAGTATTTTTTCATTTTATTATCTAAACGAAAAGCTGACTTGGCACGACAAAGTTGCCTTTGTCTTAATCATAGCTGCGGCTGGCGTTAGTTTGTTGAAAACTAAGCCCGTTTAATACCTTTTAATACCTGCCTACAAACCTAGCTTTGATGCTCTTATTTCCCACCAAACGCTTTTTTTAAAGCATCCTTGTCAATATCTTCTATGCTTGACGGCATTGCAGTGGGCTGACCTTCGACAATTTTAGCTGCCGCCAAAACCCGATGAGCACGATCTCTTAAAAAATCACTTTTGCTGTTATCAATAATCTTCAAAAGCTGGTGAACAGCCGCTTGCTTCACAACCTCATCTGAGGACTTCGCAAATTTTTCAAAACCCTCAACTGCCCTTCCCCTCACCATCCACTCAAGTGAACCTTTTAACGAATGTGCTGAAGAAGTATCATCATAGGGCGCCAGCGCCAGCTGACCCAGCACTTGTATAGCACTAGGATTTGCGCTCTCAGCCAATACAAATGACGCCAAAAAGCGCGCATCCTCTGTAATTTTAGAGTCCAATGAAAGCTGTCCTAAAAACTCCAATTCATGTATTCCCAACCTATTGGCAAATTCAGAAATTTTCTTTTTTGTCTCTTGAGGATTGTCATCTACCTGCCCAACCGTGTTTGCCTCATGTGAAAGCCAGTCCCAGACCTTTGAGCGCATCTCAGATAATTGCTCTGGACTCATTTGAGGCTTTACAGAAAGAGTCTCGTTTAGAATTTGATTAGGCTGAGCTTGAAGTTTCAGTTTTACACTTGCTGTTTGAACTTGTGGACTTGAAAAAATCTGCCCTTGTGAATGTTCGTAAAAATACCAGCCCACTGCCAACAACAACAAAACAATGCCCAAAACATAACGAGCTTTCTTACGAACCATGCATTCCTTATAGCAATTGACCAGACACTATGTCACGCGCTCAACGAATTCATTGTTCAATTCTAAAGGCATCATACATAGGGGCAACCGTAACATCAGAAAATGAATAATCCGCCAATTCAGGCACTCTCTGCAATTCATTTGTTTGCTGATTCACTTCATACAAGTGCCCATCCACCTTAGAGAGAATATATTGACTATGATTCCAACTCACATAAGCGCTGACTTCTGCGAAATTCCACTCAGTCTTTAGTGGCGCTTGTACAGTTTTTAAACTTGCGTCGTACGGAAATACTTTACCACTTTCATCCAACACAAAAACACCGGTTGAAAAATCAGGGGCTGTTTGCACAAACTTCATAGGAGAACCAGTGAGCTTAACTGGATCACTCCACTCTCCATCCGCAAATGTATAAGAAAAGATTTCCCTTGAACGATTCAAAGCCACAAGAAATCTCTGATCTCCAATGTCATATTCTTCCATATCTAAGAAGTTCATTTTTTCCGCATCACCACGAAACAACATTTTAAAATACGAGTAAGCATCATTCATCACTGCAGAGCCATGTCTGTCAGAATACAAATCAACAGCCATGGGCAACAATGTAGAAGACAGTAGCGTCACGCCAAATGACGTTTTTTTGAGCACATTTTCCAAGCCAAGACCTTGAGTTGAATTTCGTTCAATAACTGAATGTCCATCAAACACAATCATTTTTCCATCTCGGCTATGCAAAGCCAAGATTTCCTTTTTTTGCATCGGGATTGAATTAAAAAAAGCATTACTACGCCCAAGCACCATAAGTCTTGCCATAGCAGCATACACAGGGTGAAAATTCCTTCCTTCCAACACGACTCTTGCGTAATACTCCATTTCAACACCGTGAGATCCGCCATCAGACAACGCCTCATCACAGCCAGAAACACGCGTCTTTACGTAAGGACCTTGTGTGCAAATCGTATGCTTATATCCTGCTGTGTGCCGCGCCTCATGAATGATCGTTCCTACTCGGCCCAGCGTAGAAGACTGCGCCCAGCCATCTTGAAAGGTGAAATAGCCCCAAGAGTTGTAAGCAGAGGCATAAGGCATACCATTACCGCGCTTCATTCCCCTGGTTTCACGCTTCATCCAATCATAATAGTGTTCACGATCAACAAATTGATTAATGAAAATATTCTTCTCATCAACAGGCTCAAAACGACCTTTCTCAATTAAGGAAATATCAGAGAGAATTCTTTTAGAGTCCGATTTAGGGTTACAGTATTCTTTTCCACCAAACGATTTAATGCTGATGTTGAAATCCTTAATGTAGCGACGAGCAACTACAGGATCAATACAACTAAACTGCTCATCAAGATAAGGAAGCGTTTGAGCGTGAAGTGCTAACGATGCAAGAGCAGAGCAAAGTGCAAACGCACTTCTCCCATTAAAAAAAGATTTCATGAATACCCCCCCGAGTATTCTTTCACGCTAAGGGCGATCTTCATTTTCGTCAACTCGACGACATAAAAAAACGGGGCTTTTCCCGAAGGAAAAACCCCGTTTTTGTCTTAATAAAACTTACTAAGAATTAAACGTTGCCGCTAATCAAAGAGCCATCAAAACGAACTGGTGGCACAAGTTGTTTTTTCTTTAACTTTTCAACAAGTGTTGTTCGGTTCAAGCGTAGAAGACCAGCTGCGCGGTTGCGATTCCAATTGGTGCGCTCAAGAGCCATCAAAATTAGAATGTTCTCAAATTGATCAACAACAGAGTTGAAGTCTAGACCTTCATTAGGAAACCTCATTTTGTCTCCCATAACTCTTAGCAGTTGTTCAATAGCAATGCTGTCACCACTGATGGCTACACTTGCTCCTTGAGTGTTTGAAGCTGAAATCGCTGCAGACTGCGCCGCAATTCCATTGATGGAATCTTGATGAACCTGGTTCACCTCATCAATAGACTGATTAATGCTTCCCCTTGTGAATGTTCCTCCTGAAATTTTCATACCTCTTTCTTCCTCCCCTTGACCGAATAGGTCTTCTTCAATTTCATTAAACGTAGAAATTGTTTCTTGCGTTTGTTGAGCCACAATCCCTGAGGATTGCGTTTGAACACTGGTTGTTACAGACACGGACTCTTTTGTTGAGACTTGTGCACCATTAGCGCCAGTCGACAAACGAGCCGCATTCATTAAGTCGTCATATTCAATTTCCGAGAGCGATACGCGACGATATTTCTCTGGGAAATCCAATAAATCAATCATGCCCGAGCTCTTCAAAATCACCATGCGTTCCATGAGATTCTCAAGCTCACGAACGTTACCCGGCCAGCCGTAGGCAACCAGGGCGCGCATGGAAGCTCGAGTGACTCCCGTCACACGGCGATTCTTTTCACGATTAAATTTCTTAATGAAATATTCCAACAACAGCTGAACGTCCTCTGGACGCTCTTTGAGTGTTGGCATGTGAACAGGAATCACATTCAAACGATAAAACAAGTCTTCCCTGAAGCGGCCTTCACGAACCTCTAATTCCAAATCACGGTTCGTCGCTGCAACAATTCTCACATCAGCAGCTTTCGATTTCGTAGCGCCAACAGGTTCATATTTTTTCGTTTGTAGTACACGAAGCAACTTCACTTGAAGGTTCGCGCCCATTTCACCGATTTCATCAAGGAACAAAGTCCCGCCCTCTGCAGCTTCCAAACGACCTGGTCGATTGTTCACTGCTCCAGTGAAGGCACCCTTCATGTGTCCAAACAATTCACTCTCTAGCAACTCACCAGGAATTGCAGCGCAATTCACACAGTTAAGCGCTTTGTATCGACGATGCGACCGAATGTGAATTCTTTGAGCAATGAGTTCTTTGCCCGTTCCCGATTCACCGCTAATCAAAACAGTGCTGTCGGTGTCCGCCACAGCATCAACTAGAGCAAGCACTTCTTTCATGCGAGCACTACGCGTGATGATGATCGGATCTATGATTTCTTCGCCTGTCTCTTTAGAAAACTCAGCCTTTGCGAAATCCTGCCGTTGGTCAACAGTCCCCCCATTCATATGAATGATCCCTCCCCCAAATTGAATTATTTTTTGTGCCTGACGCGGATCTAGCCACTCCCATGTCTCCTTTAAAGCCACCAACTGCGAGTGACTCCATTTAGGAGGCGTAGCCAAAACCACGTGTCGGACGCGAGGAGCAATCATTGATAGACGAGCAAGATACTCAACATCACGAGCTTGTTGAGCGTCGAGCGGAACGTAGAGCAAAACATCATAGCGAGAATCATCTGCAAGCGCCTCTAGCGATATGAGATCACGTTCTTCGATCGCGAAATCGGCGTTGCTGACGAGTCGACGGATTTCTGTAAGTTCAAAACCAACTCCACTCCACTTCACATCGATTTGCTCTTTTCTGAGCATACGATCAAGGTGATTGAGTTTTGTCAGTAGTGACAGAATCTCCATCTCTGCAGCGGGCACTCTCCAAGAATTTGTTGACGTCGTCAGTCCTTCGACAGCAACATTCTTGGCGACATCGATTGATCGAATGACCGAATCGAGTCCACCGCGTGCACCCAGCACTATGGCAATACGTCCGTAGGACATCCTTTTAAACCCTCCCCTGGTTTTCAGGATACGCACTGACTTAACAGCTCATTGTTTTACGACCTAGTTACATTGTACATTAAAAGGTCAAATCTTTGAGCCGTCAATTACGTGCCTTCGAGAATTTTGACACTGTCAAAATGTTTTTCGGTTAATCTTGGCGCATCTTTTTTTATCCACATTCTAAAGTTAAACTGCTGTACAGAAATTATGGCAAAACGAGTAATGAAAAGTAAGAATTCCGTCAAAACTTCGACGAAGCTAGCTTCACGATTAGAAGACTTTCGCTTCCTCATGGGAGAGGATTCTCCCTCTAAAGAAACATGGAGAGTCTTTCGAATTCTTTCCGAATTCATCAAAGGCTTGGACAAACTCCAAGGACTTAAGCGCGGAGTCTCCATGTTTGGAAGCGCGCGCATCAAACCTGGCAGTGCGAACTACGAACTTGCAAGAAAAACAGCAAGAGAAATTGGGAAACGCGGCTTTACCATCATCACAGGAGGCGGCCCAGGAGCCATGGAAGCCTCCAACAAAGGCGCTAAAGAAGCAGGAGCACTCTCCATTGGCCTCAACATCAAGCTTCCCTTTGAGCAGTATGTGAACCCCTATGTGGACATTACGGAAACATTTAATTTTTTCTTTGTTCGCAAAGTTATGCTGGTGAAATATGCGCATGCGTTCATCATTTTACCAGGAGGATTCGGCACACTTGATGAAATGTTTGAAGCTCTCACTCTCATTCAAACAGGAAAAATTTCAAACTTTCCTGTGATCTTAGTTGGTAAAGAATATTGGGCACCATTGATGAAATGGATCAAAGGCATCTGCTTAGAGCGTGGAATGATCAAGTCTGAAGATTTGGAGTCACTGCACCTCACGGACAACCCGAAAGAAGTCGCACTCATTGTGGAACGCGCGTACAAAAAAGAACTCCGTGAAGCAAAAAAACGTATTAAAGTTTTTGAATAAAACGCTATTCGTTTGAAGCAGCAAAACGTTTCGCTTTTTTCTCGCGAGCTTCAGCAGCTTCAATGGAATACCTTGTGTACGGTTGCGCATCCAAACGAGCTTCATCGATGGGCTCTTCAGTGTCTTCGCAAATGCCGTAGTCACCGCTCTCCATTTTTGACAGCGCGTGATCAATCTCACGCAGCAACCAGCGGTCTCTTTGCTGCACGTTCAAAGCCACACTCTGCTGTACGACAGCAGCGGCATGGTCGGATTCGTCAGCCAAGTCATCAGTGTTGAGCTTGAGTTTGTCCGCCTGATTTACGAACCCCTTGTTCAAAATCTGCGAGCGCAACTCAAAGAGTGCTTTCTGGTATTTTTGTAATTTTTTAGCGTCCATTGGCGACTCCCCTCCCTTATGTGACCTGGACACACCTATCGGGACCCTCGGTTAATAACTTTAGGGTATATTTTAAGATTTGGTTCTTAAATCCACTGACAAAAGCGCTATCCCAAGCAAATCCAACGTGTTATAAAAAACGCAATATGATGATTGCAACCGTAGCAGAACTGCATGCCCATATCGAAAAATTGACGGGCCAAAAGCTCCAAGCCAATGACTGGTCCCTACCGCCCAACCGCGATCTAGGCGACCTCGCCATTCCCTGTTTTAAGCTCGCCAAAGCCCTTGGCAAGGCCCCTCCAGTTGTAGCTACGGAACTTGCAGACGCTTTGAATTCATTGAAATTGAACTACACAGAGAGCGTTAAAAACGTTGGGCCCTATCTTAATGTTTTCGTGAAAATTAAGACGATAGCGGAAAATTGCTTTGAATTGGTGCAAAAAAACCCGACTCAGTTTGGCTCGGCACATCTGGGGAAAAAAACCGAAGCCATTGTGATTGATTTCTCATCACCAAACATGGCCAAAGAAGTCGCCCTTCACCACCTGCGCTCCACCGCCATTGGCAACTCACTTTCAAGAATTGCCGAACTTCAAGGATACCAAGTCGTTCGCCTTAATTATCTTGGCGACTGGGGCACCACTCACGGAAAAAACATTGTTGGCTTACAGCTCTTTGGTGATGAGAAAAAATTAGTCCAAGAAGGCCTGCCCTACATGTTGGACATTTATGTCCAATTCAATAAAGCAGAAAAAGAAAATCCAGAACTCTCCAACAAAGCCAAACTGGCTTTCTCTGAACTAGAAGCAGGGAACCCAGAGTATCGCAGAATCTGGAACCTGTTCCGAGATATTTCCATTCAAGAATTCAAAAAGCTCTACCAACAACTCGGTATCAGTTTTGATTTTTTTGATGGCGAGTCCATGTACGACAAAGCCATTGAAACCGTCATTGGTGAAATTCAAAATAAAATTGGAACGCGGATTAGTGATGGCGCACTCGTGTGTGACATTGAAGGATTCGAAACTCCGGTGCTTTTGAAAAAAGACGATGGCGCCAGCCTGTACCTAACGCGCGATCTCGCGGCCGCCGAAGACCGCTTCAAACGATTTCAATTTGTAAAATCCTGGTATGTCGTTGCCATCCAACAAAAACTTCACTTCCAACAAGTCTTCAAGGTTCTAGAAAAACTAGAAAAGCCTTGGGCCAGCCGCTGTGAGCATGTTCCCTTTGGCATGCTTTCCTTTGGTTCAAAAACCATGAAATCGCGCGAAGGCAATGTCATTTTCCTCAAAGATGTACTTGAGGAGGGGAAGAAAAAAGCCCTGGAAATTATTCAAGAGAAAAATCCAAATCTTGAAAATGCCGAGCAAATTGCCGCCATGATTGGCACAGGCGCTTTGTTATTTTTTGATCTTTCACAACACCGCAACCACGACGTTAAATTCGATTGGGCCTCAGCACTTTCCTTTGAAGGAGACACCGCACCGTTCATCCAATACACGCATGCCCGATGCACGTCTCTGCTTGAAAAGGGCCATTCGCATTTGGTGACACTCGAAAAAAATTCGACAGAAAATGGAAGCATTGAAGAACTTGCCCAAAGTCCAGCCGTAAGACGCCTCGTTTCTGATTGGGCCTATTTTGAAGCTTATGCAAAACGCGCATTCGATGAAAAAGACCCTTCGCAAATTGCAAGCGCAACACTCAATATTGCAAAATCTATGAACGGTCTTTACCACAAAGTCCGTTTTGTCGATGAAACTTCATACGCTCGTCTTCATTTTCTTCTGAAGCTAACAGAAACAACACAAAAAATTATTGCCCATGGCTTGGGTCTTTTGGGAATTCAAGCGCCCCAGAGAATGTAATGTCAGCAGATTCAGCACAGACTAGAGCGCACATTTTTTTTAGGTACTCTGCTCTCGGAGACGTCGTACTGTGCTCTGGAGCTCTCAGCGCCGTGCAAAATTTAGCTCCCAACGACACTAGCTACTTCATTACAAATTCCTCAATGGAAAAACTGATTCAAAACACTTTTCCAAGCAACACAACATGCATCGGTTTAGAAAACAGCAGAGAGCCTTTGTACTGGTTTAAGCACGGTTGGTCCCTTGCCCAAACCTTAGCAATGAACGACGCTTTTTTGTATGACCTCCACGGAAACTCCAAGAGTAAGCTATTTTTTTTAGGTTTTCGCCTAAGCTGGTTTCACCGATCTGGACAGTGGCTTCCCTTGTTCTGCAGTCCCAAATTTTCTTTGCTTCGTCTAGTCTCTGTTCTTGTTCGCAAAGACCTTGTGACAGAACTCTTTGGTAAACGATGGGTTTACAAAGATCACCTTCTCACCGTTCGCGACTCTGGAAGCCTTGGCGATTTCAACATTGAGAACCACAACCCTGTCTTGACTGCAAAAAAAATCCAAAACAAAACCATTTTACTTGCGCCTGACGCCCAACATTGGAAAAAACGCTGGCCTGCCAACTACTGGATACAGCTTTCAGAAAAAATTCTAACCCATTATCCAGAACACAAACTCCGTTTTGTAGGCAGCTTATCAATCTATGATCACGAGCCACATTTGAAAAAAAACATTGAGCGCCTAGAAACTGACTACCCCAAAAGAGTAAGCAACAGCATTGGAATGACTTCACTAGAAAGCCTGGCTCAAGTCGCTGCAGAGTCGTCACTTTGTTTTTGTAGCAACTCAGCGTGGCTGCACATCGCCGAGGCTGTTGGCACAAAAACCATTAGTCTTGCTGGTCCCATTGTTCCTGGCTTCGGATTTTCACCATGGAGCCATGGGAGTCAAGAAATGAGCGTCCCCTTGAACTGCCGACCCTGCACAAGACATGGTTCTGGCCCTTGCGTAAGGCCTCACACTGAGTTTCATGCTTGCATGACACAGCTAAGTCCTCAAAATGTCTTTGCTAAATTTCAAACCCTGACAAATTAATAGCGTAGACTGGCATAGCAGCATCCTTGCTTAGACAAAGCCCTCTCACTAAACTGTTCAGATGTTGAAAAAAATAGTTTTCATGTTCTGTACTGTAATCACAACTCACACAAGCCTTGCCCAACAATTAGAATTCAAATTACAGCTTGATCCAGCACTGCCAGGCTACATCAAGCAATCTTCGTGCGCTTACTGGTACGCTCAAAACTCCTCAACACTATTTGGCGTCCGCTCAGATTTTCCCCATGTGCCAAAGTACTCCGTTGAAATCATCGAGAAAGCACCTGTAAGAGATCAGGCCAATTACGGCAGCTGTTGGATTTATTCTGCCATCACAGCACTTGAGGACGTTGCCAAGCAACGAGGCTTGGATTTGGACTTGTCTGAAAATTATTTAATTAAGAAAAGCCTTGAGCTTCGCACCCTGATGGCTCTTCAAACCCCTGGCTATACAGTGGAACAAGGCGGATTTTTAAATTGGGCTGAATCTTTGATTCAAATTTTTGGAATCATTCCAGAGAACTCATGGAAGTCGCCTCTTCCCGGAGGTCCTTTTGGGAAGCGTGAGTACAGCGAGAAAATGATGTTTTATATTAATGGTATTATTGGCTCATATCATGAGCAAGTTGCCAAATATCCAGACAATCAAAAGGAACTTTTTGAAAAAGCAAAAAACGATGTCAAAGTTATACTTACTTTCTTTTTTGGAGAAGAGCCTCACGAATTCGTACACAAAGGAGAGAAATTTACGCCCAGACAATTTGCCAAAAAATTTCTCCCTGATGATCTGCTAAAAAAGAAAACTATCCGTCTAGATCCAATAAGACCCGCTTTAGACCCTTCCATAAACAAAATTGCCAATGCACAAGGAAGTAAAAAGCCGCCCGAACCATTAAAAGACTTTTTTAGAATTGAAAATGCCAATCAATTTGAAGCAAGAAAAGCGACTTTCACAGAAATTGCACAGGTGATTCAAGAGCAACTAGAAAAAAATCTACCGGTAGTTGTCTCATTTGAAGTCGAAAGAAATTTTATTGATCGAAAAACAGGCATTATGTCCATTTCAGCCTTCAACAACCCTATTGGCTTTCAACCGCCAAGCATGCGCTATAGACGTGCTTTTGACTTAAACGGCGGAGGCCATCAAGTCGAAGTCGTTGGGATTGATCTTGATCCTGTCACGGGGAAACCCATTAAACTTAAAATCAAGAACAGCTGGAGCACGGAAATGGGCGATATGGGCTATTATCATATGTACTGGGATTACGCGCTAGAATACCTGACTAAGGTTTATATCCGGGAATAATTGATAGTCCCCAGCCAATGCTATAAAAGAAATTTGTGATTCAAACGCTCATTTCACATGCCTCTAATTTTGTTTTTCGAGCGGCGTTTACTATCGACAATTGGATAGGACTTCCTGAAAAAGCAACTGAAAGCCTCTTATTTCGTACAACATGGAGAAAACACCTACCAACCAAAGTAGAGACAGCACCAGCACTGTGGATTCACGGGGCCTCTGTTGGTGAGTTAGAAGATGTTGCTGCCTTTTTTTTAGATTCGCAAATTTTAGAAAAATCAGGATATCACCCATCTCAAGTGATCATCACCTCATCATCTGTATCCACAATGTCGCGACTAAACCAGTGGCGTGCCTTGAATTTATTTCGTTACGTAGGCCCACTACCCCCAGAAAATTCTCAAGAAGCCGACGCCTTTTTTTCTTTGTTAAATCCGGAATTGCTCCTTCTATCGCACAATGACATTTGGCCCAATTTATACGGCAGAGTTTTAAAAAAACTTCGTCGTGGGGTCATCTGGTTTCCTGAAGCGAGCCCCACTCAAAAATTTTTAGTGGAAACTTTTCTGATGCCACACATTCGCTTAACGGCGGTACGCCAAGAAAAGTTTGAAGGTTACTTTGTTGGCAACACAAGAATTGACCGAATTTGTAATCGCATACAGTTGGCCAAAAGCAAACCGCATGTTTTGTCTTCTCACTTGCAAGAATCCAAACTCCCTAAAAACAACTACGCCTTAAATTTAATTGTAGGTTCTGGCCACGTTCAAGACGTTCAAATTCTCTCACAAGCCATTGATATGCTAAGCAAAGACGATCAAGACAAAATTAATGTTGTCATCATTCCCCATGAAGCTAAAAATACCCACGTCGTGGGTCACATGAAAGCCATTATGCCATCGGCAACAATTCTCACCATTGAAGGCGTTTTGCTCGAGGCCTACAAAGATTTTGACTTAGCTTTGATTGGTGGTGGTTTTCGCAGCGGCTTGCATAGCATTTTAGAGCCTGCGCTTTGGCAGCTTCCCATTATCTGCGGACCACTCACCAGCAAACAATCATTCACGGATCAACTCACTTTGCACCAGCAGCTAAAAATAGTTTCCAGGCCCGATCAGCTAAAATCCATCTTATGGAACTGCCTACATCAATCAGATGAGCTCAATTCCTGGAAAGCACTAGCTGCGAATTCAGCGCATGGTCTTAAAAAACATTGCGGCGCTTCGGATCGATTAGCGCAGGCCATTGCTTCGCTTGGAAAAGAAACTTCAACATGAAAACTCTTCCTTGCGGTAGAACAATTCCAGCACATTCACTATGGAAACCCTCCGAGGACGACTTTAGCAATTGGGAAGCGCGCCTGAGAAAATACCTAAGATCACAAAACTTAAAATACACCCAGCAACGTTGGGAAATTGCAAAACTCATTTTATCAAGTGGCCGCCACTTAAGCGCGCCTGAAATTGTCAACCGAGTGAAAAAAGCAGCTCCAGGAATAGGACCTGCCACAGTTTATAGAAGCCTTAAAGTTTTATGTGATGCGGAAATTCTTGTTCAATCCCTGCATGGCAAAGACGGCCTAACTATTTATGAACTTCCTGGTGACGATCACCACGACCACATCATTTGCCAAGACTGCAATGAAATTTTTGAATTTCATGACAAGCAAATTGAAGACCGACAAACTCAGGTTAGCGAGTCCATGGGCTTTGCTGTGGCGGGACACCGTCACGTCATCTACGTCAAATGCCCACTTTATCAAAATAGCCTTTAGGTATCTGCGATACTTTGAAATTTTTGAGAAAAATTGGATATTGAAAATAAAGTTATATCCTTACAAATTACACTCGCACTTCTATGATTTTCATTTCATGACATAAGCACTCCACGCCTGTTCTACCAAAAAATTGTTAGTCCCTAGAGGTCAGCGTACTGCTTTAGTTGGGTGATAATGAAGCAGTTGTCTCACCCATGTACTAGATCCGAAACCAAAATTTCCATTGACAAATCATCGCAATTTATATACCTTCGTACACATGAGTGAGAAGTTTAGCCATAGACTTAGCAAGAAAACATTTGCTTCTGCTAAGAAACCTGTGAAGCCAACACAGCAAACCTCATTTTGGAAAAAACAATCATCTGCTTTTGGTGGAAGCCTTATGACGACGCGAAAGGGGAGAGCTGGACGCAGGCCCCTGTCAGTCAAAAACACCATGCATCTTGTCTTGCGCTCATCGCAGGCTACGGGCGATTACTCGTTTAAAAAACCTCAGACTGCGCAAAAAATTAAAGTCATTATCAAGAAGTTCTCTGAGAAGTATTCTGTGCGTGTCGTTTCTCTTGCGAACGTGGGGAATCATCTGCATTTTCATTTGAAGCTATCAAATAGAAACACCTATAACCCATTTATCCGGGCTATATCAGCAGCTATTGCCATGGCAGCAACAGACACAAGCCGTTGGACAAAATCACTCAAAGACAAAGGAATTAAGCAATTCTGGGATTACAGACCTTTTACAAGAATCATAGAAGGCTTGAGAGCTTTCGTTGGTGTGAGTGACTACATCAAAATCAATCAGCTTGAAGGCCTAGGACTACCACGATATCAGGCCACTTTTTTCATCAAGACTAAATCGCTAATAATTAGTGGCTTCAGCTAGCTCTCAAGACCCAAGCTATGTATTAGCCCAGCAACCGACCCACCTTAAACACAAAGCTCACGAAGAACATTCTTCACTAATCCTGTGACGAATGTTCAATAATTTGTATGCTGGCAATACCGCTATCTGAAATGGAGTGGACTTTAAAGGTAATCATGTCATCAAAAATTAGAGTCCCTACTGGCGGAAGCTTCCCTCCAGTTTTAGCCAGCAAGTAACCATTGATGGTGCTGTAAGACTCATCAAGCTGCAGCTTCACATGAAATAAATCGTTAAAATCTAGCAACGCCATTTCTCCACTAACAATTTTTGCGCCACCCAAATGCGTAAGGTGCTCTTGGCTGGGCTCATCATACTCGTCATGAATTTCACCAACAATTTCCTCGATGATGTCTTCAAGCGTAATGACGCCCGTGAAAACACCATGCTCATCGCGAACCACGAGCAAATGCGTTCTCATTTTTCTCATATCCCGCAAGATTGTTCCCAGAGGAGCCATTTCAGAAATGAACAATGGCTTACGAACAACCCTTGTCCAAGATGTGGTTGTTCCTGAACGCATATGAGCAACCAAGTCTTTAACCAAAACCATACCAACAAGCTCATCCATATTTGATCTGATAACTGGAAATCTAGAATGACCATCCGTTATCACGTATCGTAGCAACTCATCTAAGGTCCAATTTAGTCGTACAGCACTGACCTGTGAGCGAGGGGTCATAACATCTTTAGCCAAGATTCCAGAGAATTCCATTAGGTTAGAAAGCGCCATTCCAGTATCTCGGTCAATGCCGCCTTCCTTAGCCGCCAGCTCAATGGTCTGCGTAACATCATCTTCACTTAATGGCCTAGAGTGTCCAGATTGACTAACTCCGAATAGTGACAAAAACTTTCTTGAAAACCATTCCACACACCAAATCACAGGAAACAAAAGCCATGAAAAAATCTGCAAAAACCTCAAGCTCCAAGGGGCAATGGGAATGGCATATTGTCTTGCAATAATTTTAGGCGCAATTTCAGCAAAAATAATTGTGATGAGCGTAAATGCTGCAATTCCAATAGCAATGTAAGTGGGAAAAAAACGCTCAAGCCACAACGTCAAAACCGCCGAAGCAATCATGTTAGCGGCATGGTTACCAATCAAAATTGTAATGAGTGTTTTTTCTGGCCGCTTAATCCACATCATAATAAGCCTAGAAACAGCGCCACCTTTTGCTTTAAGCGACTGAATCTCAAGACGACCTAGACTTGTAAGCGAGGTTTCGGAGGCAGAAAAAATAATACTAAACGCAAACATTACAACAATTAAAATAAATTCTAAATTATGCATAACTTCACTACTTCTGCTTTACCTTGGAGGCCTTCGGCACAGCCCCTAGTCTACGAAAATCAACAAAGTTTTCAAAGAGTCGCCGACTTCTTTGATTCAATTGCGACACAACAAGCTTCTCGGGCATTAGCATATAAACCTTGGAGTCAGGCTTGGCAGCTATGCGCATTCGAATTTCAACATCTTTAGAGGGCGCAAGTTTAGGCAACAAGAAAACTTCTACCATCATTAAATCAAGAAGTCCTGCACGAGGGATCATGCGATACAAAAAACGTGGCAAAGGTTTTTGCCCTTTAAATACCGGGCAATCTGGGGGCTGCACCACATCTTTTCTGCCGTACAACGTTGAAAAGCCTTTCATTTTCATCCACAGCAACTGAAAAGAAAAAGGGCCAGTGAATAAAAAATGCCTTGCAGGGTTTGCTCGTTCTTCAACATCCAAAGCATCCACGGTCACAAAATAAATTCCGCCATCGGGGCTATCATTAATTCCGGGCAGCACCCACTGCGGGTAATCTTTGGGTGTGTCCAACATAGTTTCAATGGTTTTCAAAAGCTGTTCTTGAGTTTCTTTTTTTTCAGGGCGCACAGTGCTTTTAATGAAGACTCGAAAAAACTGCTCCGCTTTTTTTGTAACAATTTCAGGGGCATTTGCTGCAGATTGGGAGGAAGAAATAATTTCAGCACCTTCAGCGCGTAAATCCAAGGGCCAATCGGGACATCCCTTGTCCCATTCAGAGCGGCTTGCTTCCTCAGGAAAGGCATAAACAGCATTCGTGCTGGATACAACCTGTCCATAAACTAGAAACGGACACATAACAAAAAAAAGATAGACTCGGCAAGGTACGCTACACACCTTTGCCGAGTCTATCCCAATTCATCCCTGAATTGAACAAGCTAAGTCGTATCCGTACAACTTAACATTTTGCACAATAACTATTTTGAGATGACGCTATTCTTGATTTTTTACTTTCAATGTCACACCAAGATCAACCAAGGTGCGCATGAGTTTTTGATTTGTAACAGAGTCGTCACTTTGACTGTACGCAATCAGCTCAGCTTCTCTTTGAGCAGAGCCTTTTTTTGCCATTTCTCTGCTCTTCTCAAGAAACGTTGCAAATTGAATGACATGTTCTTTATCGTTTGCACAATCATCGCAACGGAAAAGACGTGAGAGCATTTCATATTCAGTGTTGTTAGGCAGATCACCAGTCATTTGAGCGCCACGATTTAACGACATCAACTCACGGTAATTCTGCTTAAGTTTTTTCTCATCATAGGTTTCAATTATTTTTTTAGTGGTTCCGCCAGCACTAACTGCAGCACCAACAACTGAAATAATCATACCAACGTTAACACCTGTTGTGCCACCAGCGTGAGCACTGGCCGTGTTTAGGCCAGACATGGAGACTAGAGCACCCCCAGCCATTACCTTCATACCCGTGCCTTTAGCGTCTAATGTTTTTTGCATGCTCGAAGGTAAATCAATTTTTTTCTTTGCTTTGTCCTTTGCAATTGCGGTTATAGAACTTAATGACAATACATTAACAACTAAAAGCGATGCTATAACTTGTTTTTTCACAGATGACTCCCATTCAATAATTTCACGTAAACAGGATCCAGTTTTTGCTTAGATACTAAAGAAGCGTGTACAAGCATGTGAAACAATCTCTTATTTTGCTCAATTGACTCTTGGCTTAGAGCTTCCCCGCTTGCCCGCTGAACTATCGCAGTAATCTCAGCAGCAGGCTTCATGGTGATATTCATGGGTATTAATGAGACCTCTTCCACCTTTTCAATTAGAAATAGAAATCGTTCAAGCTGATCTTCGTCTGAAGAACATTCAGGACACATATAGGCAGATAAAATAGCCTGAAAAGACGCGTCCGACGGTAGTGACTTCGTTGCTCTAGCAGTACTTGCTTGTTTTAATAAATTTTCATAGCCTTCTGCAATACTCTCTTTGTCACCATTAACTATAGATTGCAAAATCTTAGGCCCAAGAGATGCAGAAGCAACTCCAACCACTATGGACGCAAATGACAGACGATCAAATGATAGCGCATGACTGTAAAGATATGCTCCACCCGCAGCAGAAATTATACCCGACGCCAGCAACGATTGCTGATTGGACCTAAGTCGCCTGCTTTTCTCAGCACGATCTGTGACAGATTTATCTGCAGCTACAGCAAACGTAGACGCCAAAAGTGATGTGATTAAGAAGGCATTTAACGTTTTCACAAATTTCTCCTTGAGAAATTTACGAAACTTCCGTGTACAATTCAGAGCTCGCCGGCGTGACGAGCTCTTTTCTAGATTTTACTAATTAATTCTTAGAACACTAACTGAATGGTGCCCATGACACGCATTCTGTTGTCTTGATCGCCGTAAAGGTCATGCATATAGCTTGCCTTGCGGTTGATCGTGTATTGGTAATCAAATCGAGCACCAACAGCTAGGTATCTATCAAGCTTCACATCCAAGCCAGCACCGTAGTTTGCTGCCATATTGGTTGTGCTTCTGGTCCAGCCAATGCTTTCAGCATATGCCTTGGTTGCTCCGTCATCGATGTTATATCGTTGAGTCACATGAGTTAAACCAATCAAAGCATAGGGACGAACCATGGATGCTGAGTAGCCCAACTTCAACGCGCCACCAAACTCATAAGAATCTCTTGTGCGTACGGTGACCATTTGACCATAACCATAGTTATAGTTGCCATAACTAGAGTAGTTGTTGTTGTACTGCTGAGGAGCATAGTAATTGCCATTATAAATGTAGTTAGGACGCAAGTTATCGCGACCGTATGTGAAGCTTGCTTCCAAGCCCATATACTTGTTCACTTCGCCGCTCATTTGCACACCAGTTAAGTATTGGTTCTGTGCTTTGAACATGTAATTGTTGTTTTGGTACCAACGATACCCAATCACTGGAGACAATGAGAACGAAGAATCTCTAGAAGCAGAATCAGATGAGTTTACAGATGTTGCAATTTCTTGTCTTGCGCCAATGGCAACTGGAGCAACAGCGGGAGCCACTTCAATTTCTTGAGTTTGCCTAATGCTTGTACTCGCGCCTTCGCTGCTGAAATCCAAAGGTTCAATCATACGTTGACGATTGCCTTCATCTTTTAAGCGACCATCTTCTAACTTACGCAAAGTCATTCCCTCAGTACGACCTTCTTGACGAGCGCGCTCAAGACGGATGTCGTTCAAAGGATCATTTACAGATTGCTCAGCGTTCTGACCGACTTTTGTATCTTGAGTCGCTTGCTGGCTTTGAGCAGGCATAATGTTAAAAATGTTCTGAGTTCCACCATGGTTAAGGTTAGAGCTACCGTTTCCAGCTGTAGGATTTGCAGGAATGCTAGGAACCGCTGAACCTTGAACTGTGCTTTGAGCAGCAGCTTGAGGAACAGGCACTGCTGAAATTGTAGGAGCAGAGACTGCTTGTGAGCTAGGAACTGTAGACGCTGTTGCAGAAGCTTGTGTATTAAGCACTTGAGCTGGCAGAGGCGTTGTCACCTGTGGCCCTGAGACTTTCGACAAATCAGCACCTTGTTGTATTGACTCTTCATCAACTTCAACCTGAACTTCAGGAGTTTCAACAGGCACTACCTCAGCAACTTTTCTGATGAAATGCTTTGGCTTAGCCTCCGCGACAGCAGCTCCAGCCACTATAGATAAAGCGATCATAGAAAAAGTAATTGTTGTAGCGTAGCGTTTCATAGAAATTCCTCCTCGAAATCCGGGACTCTATGTGCAGATGTTATGCCAATCCAAAGAATCAGTACTTTATAAAGTTGAGAGTGAAATAAGGGTGTAAAAGTTTTTTGCACCCTGTATTTTTTCTCTACACAATTGGACAATCTTTGCGCTTGAAAGAAAATCAGTTTTTGATCAAGCCCGAATCGAGCGTCTAAACATTAGACATGTTTTGTCTTTATTTTATTCTTAAGCGCTGAATATCATTTAAAAACTTCGCGGCCTAAGGCTTGCACAATACACTGTTATGAAACGCGCTAATTTTGAATCAATAAGTGTATCAAGCTCCAGAATTGCGCTTTTCTTCTGTTTTTTAAACCTTGGTCTTGTTTTGCTACTGGCGAACTTAAAGACACCAAGCCAAGCCGAAGGTCAGGCCTTCATTGCTTTCAGGTCCAACGGACTCCTTTTGCTTCAACCCACCAAAATGGGCATTCCTAAAATTGAAACTGCAAAAACATGGAAGCAGATGCTACTCCTAGTTCAAAACGCATCTCTCCAAATCCCAAACATCTCTTATGCCAATTTACCCGCCGCTAATGAAGTTAAAATTGAGCGCATCAAAATTAAACACCAAAGCGATTCATATAAAATCAGCTGGCGTACCGAGCAATCAGAGTATTTTATATACGCACCTGACCTAGAAACGGCTCAGGCACTAACGCCGTTCATTAAATATCAGGGATTAGACACTGGCCCTTACGGTTTTGCCTTAGCTCTTAAACTGTAACTGTCCTTGGACAACGGCGCCATCTTCAATAGAAGCTTTCTGCGCCTTGACCCTTCCAAAAATTTTTCCCGTAGGAAATACATAGAGTTCTTGAACTTCAATGTCGGCATCAATAATTTCACCAGCAACAAGCAAACGATCCACTCGTATTGTCCCTTTTATCTTAGCTTGTTCGGTCACCAGCAACTGAGACTCCGCTTGCGAAGAGGCTTCAACAACGCCTGACCACTGACCTGAAAAGTACATTTCACCAGAGAATTTCAACGTTCCTGTACCTTCAAAGGTTTCAAATATCCAATGCTGTTTTTGCAGAACTTCAAAACGGTTTAAAAAAAACTCTTCTGGCGTTGGGTGCTCTTGGTTCATTTCTTCACCTTCAAATCGGTTCTTTGTCGCAAGAGCAAAGTTCCTCGTGAGTCATAAATCAATACGGTAGCATAAACCGGAGAAATCCCAGACTGATCCACAAAGTCCGAAACCTGAAAACGCGCTTTGACGTTTCGCTTAAGCTTCATGTCAGAGAGCAATTCCCCCAGATTTGAAAGAACTAAATCGCCCTTGCGGCTTTCAAACGCTGAAGGGAAGGCAAGAATTCCTCGCACACCATGAAGCAGAGCTATCCAACGAAGCTCTTCGTTCATGCGGCCAGGAACTTCACGAACCAAATCAAACTCTAAAGACCATTCACGGCTAGCTCCGCTGTATTCCGCATTGATGCTTTCCAGATGAACAAAACCCGAACGAAATTCGTCTTCACCTAGACTAGGCATGAGGCTCACTGAAGGTGCTCCAGGACGAGCAAACGATTCAGGATCATCTCCCGAGGCACGCCGTTTGAGTTCCAAAAGCTCCATATTGAGACTCGACGATTTCAACTCAGAGGAAATCAGCTCTCGCTTTAAGCGAAACACCTCCCAACGGGTTAGTAGCCAACCTGTTAGTGAAATCGCCGATAATATGAAAATCAGGGTAAAAAACACCCCTACACGCTGTAAACTTTGCATAGGTGCCCGGAAAGACACCCAACGGCCATCAGGTCTAAAAAGATTCACGTTCCAATGACTTGAATCCCTCTTTTCTTGCATTTGCATAAACTTAATAGAATCTTAACCCTCAAACAAAATCTCGTATGCTAAGTTTATAAAGGTAAGACGCACTGCATAAATTTAGTGGTATGTAAGGGGCAGGGTATGCAAGTCCGTCAAAGAAGGTAGCATTACATGGCCGAAGAAGAGAAAAAGCCTGAAGGCGAAGCGGAACAGGCCCCTAAAAAGAAGCTTCCCCTTGGTTTAATCCTTATCGTTTTTCAATTAGTGGTCATTTTGGGAGCTGGCGGCCTGATGATTAAGGCCATTACCTCGACCAAACCCCCCATTACCAAACAAAAGATGACAGAACGGGCCATTGCCTCAGTTGAAGACTCCATAGATGACATCAAAATTATGGAACTTCCAGGTATGACCGTGAATGCCCATGGCAAACGCATGGTCAAAACAACCATGAACATTGAAGTCAGCAACGAAGCAACCATGAAGATTCTTCAAAAAAGGTTGCCCGTGGTCCAAGCCAAAATCCAGTCCGTTATTATGCTGTATTCGGCTAAGGCCAATTATGACCTTCTGTCAGGAAAATTACTCCTCAAAGACCGCATCATTGATGTCATTAACAAGGAACTCTCCGAACAAAAAGAATTCTCCGGAGTTGTGCGAGACATCTACTTCATGGAATTTATCATGATTTAGCGTTAGAGTTAGGGGTAATGAGATACCCTGACCGCCGTTCTAAAATTGTATGCACCATTGGCCCGTCCGTTCATAGCTATGAAGCCATTCAGACCCTTATTGAAAAAGGGATGGACGTTGCCAGACTTAATTTTTCACATGGCACACACGACCAGCACCGACAAACCGTCGAATGGATTCGTGAAGCCTCAAAGAAACTCAAAATTTACGTCGCCATTCTTGGCGATTTGCAAGGCCCCAAAATCCGCACTGGGCGCTTACTAACTCCACCAGCCACGAACAATGAAGGAAAAATTTTCCTCCCACTAAAAGCAGGACAAGAAATTTATTTCACCGGCATTGAAGTGGGCATTCAACAACCTGGCAACGGAAGTGCTGAAAAACCAATTACAATTTCTTACCCAAGGCTAGCTTTGGACTTAAAAGCTGGTGACAGTATTTTATTTGATGACGGATTGGCACGTGCACGGGTTAAAAAAGTCATTCCAGAAAAGAACTTAGTTTTAACCGCGTTTGAGTATGGAGACACCCTTGGCGAAAACAAGGGCGCCAACATGCCAGAAGCTCGCCTCACCACTCTTGGCGTTACCGAAAAAGACTGGGAAGATGTTCTGTTTGCGCTGACACAGAATATCGATTTTTTAGCGCTGAGCTTTGTCAGAACAGCCCGAGAAATCCGTCACCTCAAAGAATTCCTCGATAAGAAAAAAGCCAATCTCAAGCTCATCGCAAAAATAGAAAAACGTGAAGCCATCGACAACATCGATGACATCTTAATTCACTCCGATGGCATCATGGTTGCTCGTGGTGACTTGGGTATTGAAATTGGGAACGAGCATGTTCCCATTGTACAAAAACAACTCATCCAAAAAGCCAGACAAATTGGCAAGCCCGTCATTACCGCCACGCAAATGCTCATGAGCATGGTGAGCAATCCTTCACCATCCAGGGCTGAAGCCAGCGACGTTGCTAACGCCGTCTTAGATGGTAGCGATGCGCTGATGCTTTCTAACGAAACGGCCTCAGGAAAATACCCTTTTGAATCGGTCGAAACCATGTCGACCATCATCAAAGGAGCCGAAACACTCACCGCTCGCGACTACGTCAACAAAGGCTCTGCTGTGCTTGCCTCCTCTCAGAACACCGGAAAATCTCTGCCCATTTCTGAAGCCATTGAAGCCGCAGCAACAAGCCTTGCTGGTAGCCTCAATGCCCGCTGCATTGCCACACTCACTAGAAGTGGTCAGGCCGCACGACTCTTAGCCAAATACAGACCTCCTGTTCCAATTTACGCCTTTGCAGAAAACGAAAAGGTCAGAAACCAGCTTTCACTCTCATGGGGAGTTTATGTCATTCCGTGGATGGAAATGAAACACCTTGGTTACACCGTATTTGACGATTTATTAAAAGAAATGGGCAGCCTTGGATTAATGAAAAATGGTGATTTGGCCGTTATGACTGCAGGAATTCCAACTTCCCTTCAGGTCGGCACAACAAACTCCGTCGTTGTTAGAAGCTACCCGCCGCCAGAGCCGGAGCAAACCTAATATGTTTTGGCAACGATTCAGCCCCGATCATTGGAACTGGAAGCTGTATGTTGTCATTGCACTTTTTCTAACAGCGCTCAATTTGTTTGGGCCTAAAGGTGTTTTGCACTGGTTGCATCTAAAAAATGAATACTCCAGACTCAATGTCGATCACGAAAACCTAAAATCCGAGCTCCAACACATCCGAGAAGAAATTGCGCAATTTAGAAAATCACCAACGTTTAGAGAACGCGCCATTCGACAAGAACTTGGCTACTTGAAAACCAATGAAGTGAGTGTCGAATTTGTCGACTCCGTTGAGCAAAGGAATCCATGACTCTCTCCACTCAACTTTTCAACACCTCACACTTAACAGACAACAAGCTGCTTCAAAAACTAATTTTGGGCTGTGGCCTTACCCTTGTCCTTGCTTCAATGTTTGTTTTTTTATGCTCATTTTTTTCCATGGCCGTTGCAGCACTTTGCATACTTGCCATTTTAGAGAAACTATTTGGAATCAAAATTATTCCGCCTAATCTTCAATACTAAATGATGCTCTTACAGCTCCTCTTTTTATTGCTTACATGTTCAGCGTGCTGGTTCTCAAGACAAACAAACACAACTGCGACTCTTGCCAATGCTTCCCAAGAGTCAGTGCTATATTCTCTTGAGGAATTTAGTGATCCTCAAGACCCGCGACGTGCCTGGCTAGAGGATCTGCAATACCCCCGATTAAGCCGTTTTGAATCGGATAAATTACCCTGGACATGTTCACGCGATGCACGCTCATTTTTCATAGATACAAGGCCGCTGGGTTTAAACTGCGCGGACCTTCTGAGCATCAACAACATTGAAAAATTCCGTTTTTCTTGCGTCGACAAAGACACCATTGAAATTAGCGGTACCAATCAATTTTGCAGATTGGACACGCCTCCATCAAAAAACATCTTGGCCTCCATAAGAGTAAGCCCTGAGAAGGGCTTTGTTGTACGATCTGAACATACGAGAATTATTTTCAGAAATTTATTGGACCTCGCCTCCCCAAAAATTCTCGAAATGCCCATTGAAAAAGATGTCTCAAAAGCTCACTGGCAATCTCCTCCAAGCCGCCTTTGGTGGGCGCAAACGCATCCTGAGGGCGCACTACAAATTGATTTGCTTTTGCCAAGCAACGCCTCTTCATCAGCAGCCATACTCAACACCAGCAAAAATCTTGTTGAATTCATTAAGAGAATTCGCGAACCCTCAGCGCTAAGATTGTTTCGCGATTCGTATCGTGAAGAAAAAAACTTCCAGAAGACAAAACTTCCACTCGTGATTTTACAACATCCCTACGTCAACCCGCTCTTTGCAGAAACCTGCCGCTATATTGAAACCTGGATCCGCTCAAACCAAGTGATCGCCCCTGAAATGATTAACGAAAAAGAACAATTAACTTTGGATTGTCGAATCAACTGGTCACCTCACATGGAAAGTGTTGAGGAAGCCAACGAAGGCCTTCTTATGACCCTCACGAGAATCGCAATTCCACTGTATAATTCACAAAATAATCAATATTTTCCCTTAAAAACATCATCTGAAGCATTGAGCCCAGCTCAACTTGGGAATATGCTAACCCGCCAATGAGCAGGTGGATTCCTTTTCTAAGAAAATGTTTGGTCGTTCTTGGCAGCTCTGCGCTGACCTTGTTTGCCATAGCGTTTGCAACATTTTTACTCATGAAGGTGGTTCCAGGCGGCCCCTTTGATAGCGACAAAGCGGTTCCACCTGAAGTCCTAAAGGCACTAGAAGCAAAATTCAGACTCGACTTGCCATGGTACGAGCAATTTTTTCGCTACCTCTATGACCTCGTCTTTCATTTTGATTTTGGCCCTTCCATCAAATACATCGGGCGCACTGTCACAGAAATTATCCAAGAAAGTTTGCCCGTTTCCATGGAATTGGGTTTCTACGCTTTGTCCATTGCGCTTATTTTTGGAGTCGTCATTGGCGTGATGGCTGCAGCCTTCCGTGGCACATGGATGGATTTTACCACCATGATTGTCGCCATATCAGGTGTGTCGTTGCCAAGCTTTCTTGTGGCCGCCATAGCAATTCTAGTGTTTGCCCAATATTTAGGAGTCTTGCCCGCAGCTTTGTGGGACGGCCCCGAACACCGCATTTTACCCAGTGTTGTTTTAGGTTTACGACCAGCTGCCATCATTGCTCGAATGACACGAAGTTCGGTACTTGAAGTTCTGTATCTGGATTACGTCAAAACAGCCAAAGCAAAAGGCCTTAGCCAAACCCGAGTTCTCTTCTTGCATGTGCTACGCAACGCCCTGGTCCCAGTTGTCACCTTGCTTGGGCCCATGTCAGCAACCATTTTAACGGGCTCTTTTGTCATTGAACATATTTTCTCAGTTCCAGGACTTGCATCACACTTCATTCAGGGAGTTTCTAATCGCGATTATCCTTTGATTATGGGCGTGACCATTGTGTACGCAACGTTTTTAGTAACCGCCAACTTCGTAGTTGATATTTTGTATGGCATTCTTGATCCGCGCATGAGGACGAATTCCTAATGAAGCATTGGATTTACCGCTCATGCATTAGTTTCATTGTTCTGATCTTCGTGGTTTCTTTAACCGCCCCTTGGATTGCGCCTTTTGGCTTTGATCAACAAAACGTAAACAATGCTCACCTTTTACCAAATCTGACTCACTGGTTTGGTACAGATGCCCTAGGTCGCGACCTCTTCAGCCGCCTTTTGTACGGCGGTCAAGTCAGCATGTCCATTGCGCTTGTGACTGCCATAAGCTCCGTCATTTTGGGAACCGTCATTGGTACAATTTCAGGTTTTTTTGGTGGATGGACCGATCGCATTATCATGCGGTTTATTGATATTTTATACACCCTTCCCTCTCTGATCATCATGATTTTGGTCATGCTTATTTTTGGACGAGGCCTTATTGGAATTTTTGCCGCACTCACCGTCACCGGCTGGCTGGGAACAGCGCGACTCATGAGAGCGCAAGTATTAAGTTGGAAAACAAGACCCTTCGTTGAAGCAGCACGTGCGCTGGGCGTGAGTCGCTTTCGTTTACTCATGCGGCACATTTTGCCTAACTGCATTGCGCCTCTGATTATTGAATTGAGCTACCAAATCCCAACAAACGTCTTGGCTGAAGCCTTTTTGAGCTTCCTTGGCATTGGAGTGAGTCCACCAACACCAAGCTGGGGCGTTTTAGCCGAAGAAGGCTGGAGAGCCCTGCAAATTTATCCTCATCTCACCTTATTTCCTGGAATGATTATTTTCTTAACAATGCTTTCATTTAATTTACTAGGCGATAATCTCCGTGACCGACTTGATCCATTCCTCAGAGGCCGCTAAAACGGCTTAATGACAAAAAAACAAAATAAAAAACCCCTAATTTTATTTTCCTTATTGGCTGTATTAGCCCAGAACGCATGCACAAAAAAAGAAGATGTCACAGACACTCTTCGCATTCGTCTGCAAGGAGATCCACCATCCATTGACTGGAACATTGCCACGGACAACGTTTCAAAAGAAGTCATCACCAACATCCAAGAAGGTTTGCTAGTTCACGACCAAAAAACGGAACTCCGCCTTGCTCTTGCCGCATCTTGGGAACGTAGCACAGATGAGAAAACATACACTTTCAAACTGCGCGACAATGTTCAGTGGTCTGACGGGAAACCTCTCATTGCACAACATTTCGTGGATAGCTGGGAACGACTCATCAACACCAAAACAGCAAGTGAATATGCTTATTTTCTTTTTGATGTAGAAAATGCGGAAAAATACAACAAAGGAGAAGTGAAAGACTTCTCACAAGTGGGAATCAAAGCACTTGATGAAAAAACTCTACAAGTGAAGCTTTCAAAACCTGTTGCTTACTGGATTCACATTCCTACGTTCTGGGTGACATTCCCCATTCGTAAAGATGTTGTTGAAGCACATGGAGACAAGTGGACGAAACCAGGAAAAATTGTCACGCTTGGGCCTTATTTATTGAAAACTTGGGAGCACGACTCCAAGGTTCTTCTTGAAAAAAATCCTACCTATTTCAACGCAGCTGAATTGAGCTCATCACCACAAAAGGTCGAATACAGAATCATTAAAGAAGGTTCTACCGCTGTTTCCTTATTCCAGAACAAGGCCATCGACATTGTTCGCGATTTGCCAGCCATCCAAGTTCCCACTCTTTCCAAGACCCCTGAATTTTCAGAGAATCCTTGGCTGCGTGGTTACTACTATGGTTTTAACGTTAAAGATCCTGCCGTATCTGACATCAACGTCCGTAAAGCACTAGCTCACGCCATTGATAGAGATGAATTGGTCAAAGCGGTCTCTGTTAAAGTCAAAGCGACATCTTCTTGGATTCAAGAAGGACTGCTAGGTTTTAGCCCCGATCGAGGAATCAAGTTCAACCCTGAATTGGCAAAAAAACATTGGGCCATGGCAAAAAACAAACCACAAACTTTTGAAGTTTGGTTTAACCAGGATGAACTCAACAAAACCGTCGCTGAGAATATTCAAAACCAGTGGTCCAGAATCTTGGGAATCAACGTTAAGCTTGTGAGCCAAGAATGGAAAGTTTATTTAAAGTCTGTTGCTACCAAAGCACCCGCAGTGTTCCGTCTTGGTTGGGGAGCTGACTATCCAGACCCCAATACATTTATGGACATGTGGTTTTGCGGTTCGGGCAACAATCATACGGGCTATTGCGATAAGAAGTTTGACCAATTAGTCATGGATGCAGCCGGTAAGGCAGACCCTGCTCGCCGTAAACCTCTCTACGACGAAGCTCAAAAGAAGCTTCTCGAAGACGAAGTGGCCATTGTGCCATTGTTTAGTCAGTCCAACATGCACCTGGTCTCTCCTCGTGTGGATGGATTTAAGCCCAACCTGCTTGCGGGTTACCACGTTAAGCATATACAATTGAAAAAAGCGCAGTAGTCATAACCGCGCTTTTTTTATGGAGGGTTTGGATTTGAAGACTTTTGTTAAAACCGCGTTGTTGATTTTAACGGGCGCAATGCTGCCCCAAACATCTTGGTCAAAAGTCTTCAAGACTCCCTTTGTGAAGGTTGATTTGCCAACCAATTGGGATTGCAAACAAGAAGAAAACGATTGGGTCTGCCAACCAGATAATCTCACAGAACGCAGTGAAGCCATTATCATCATTGTCACAAAACAAGTGAATGAAATTGACGACACCTTCCCAAAATACTTACAAGTCCTCAACACACCAAGAAACATGAGAGATTTGGCAGGCAACCCTTACCAAAGTACGGTCAAGTTTGCTCGCCAAAGAGACATCAAAGGACAACCCTGGGTTGATGGCATGCAGCTTGGTTCAGAGGTTCCTGGTTTTTTTACTCGTTACACCGTCTCCATCAAAGAGCAGGTCGCGGCCATGCTGACCTACTCCATTGGTGAAAGTGTTTACCCTAAGTACGCTCAAATGATGGATCAGATGATTGATAGTTTGGAAATCCATTTTGATCCTTCAGCATTTAATGATCTCAAAAACAAAAGCACCATGTCTTTGCTTGCTCAACGAGGCGCGCGCGGCCTTAGTGACCGCGGAGCACCTACCGATGAAGACGACTCCAATCAGAACAAACAAGACGACAACATGGCCATGGCTTTACTAGGCGTGCTCATTGTTGCAGGTGTTGCTTACTTCGTTTGGAAGAAAAAACAACAAGGTTAAATTCCCACGCCCTCACAGCTAGCCGCTGTACATGAGGATGGTGTAGGCGACGGCCCAGGTGTTGGGCTGCTCGTTGGTACTGGTGTTGGTGAGCTCACAGGAGTTGGCTCAACAACTGGCGTAGGGCTGACATCAGGGGTCGGCGTGACGACAGGAGTTGGCTCAGGCGTTGGCACAACCGATGGCGATGGCTCAGGACTCGGTGCAGCCGTTGGGGTTGGGCTTGGCGCAGGAGTCACGCTAGGTGTAGGGACTGGTGTAGGCACAACTGATGGCGATGGTGTTGGCTGTGGTTTTACCAAGCAATAATCAATTACAATGCTAGACCTCGCTCCACCCACATCAACAGGCTTCACAAAATTTCCTTGCGCATCAAATGTGAATTCCGTGCTACGACCATCCACACTTACGCGAATACTTTCAGCATCAACCGGTGAGTTGGATAATTTGAAACTCTCAGTTAATTCCATTTTTTTACGACAGACATCGCCAATGACAGCTAAGTGTTTTGAGAAATTTTTATCTGCCATATCAGCACTGGTGCCTTTTAATTTTTCAATCACATCAAGCATTCCGTAGCCGTATTCATTTTCCCCATCACGTGGATACGTCGCATGGTTGTTATACACAATGCCAGAAACCGCCAAAGCACGGCTGCCTTGCAATTTTTTCAAACGTTCAGCAACCAAATCTGCGCTAACGGACTCTTTGGCTCCATTTGCTAATTTTCTTGTGCAATCGCGATCTTTAGCAATCGATTCCAATGGACGACCCTGATAATAATCCCAATCTTTCACCGGCTTCACGCCAGCAGGATATGTTGCACAAATATCATTTTCATCTGAGATAAAAATAATGGCCAATGCGGCATCATCTCTAAAAAAACCATATTTTTTTGATTCAGACATTCGATCTTCATCTAATCCTCTTAGTAAAGAAGCCATCTGCAGCTCTCCACCGTCAGAATAATAATCGCTTGGGGCATGCATAAGACGATTTCTCAATGTTTCTTGAACATAGGCAAGCGGCATTTTTACATTATCCAAGACAACTGGTGTGTTCTTACGAACCGTCTCTGAATAATACAATCGACCCATCCAATAAGATGATGATCCATGCGCCAACATGATGCCTACTCTTAAATCTGTATTTTCAGGTAATGAACCTATGAAAGAGCGAATACCATTAGCTATGGCACCACGTTCACCCTGAATCGATCCAGAGGTATCGGTCACAAAAAGCAAATCCAACCTATGAGCTGCGCGCTCATCTGGCTGAACAAATTTTTCGCTAAAGCATTTTTCATCATCTGCGTTGTCGTCTTCGCAATCATCGTTAGGTGTTGCTGGGGAAGCACCTCCTCCAGTGTTCCCAATGCCAGAGTTACCTCCACCCTTGGAACCACCTCCAAGCACCCCCCCGCCAACCAAGGATGGGTTGTCCAGAACACTTTGTGGATTGCAGGCTGATAAGCTTAAGAGAATAACGATTCTTAAAGCGGTATGTAAACGAGTCATTGAAGCCAACATGGGTGTACCTTTCTGAAAAAAAATCAGCAAAGCGCTTCAAATTACATACTGGTTTTTGTTTGTGACTTTTGATTGCCGGTGGGGACTTCTGCCTTAGTCCGACTTACATACAATAAGAATTATCTCAAGCGTACCTAAGCTCAGGGGCCTTTCTCAAGTGAAGATTGTGTTAAGAAATAATCATATTCAAATTGAAGACTTAAGAGCATTACGTTCATTCTCATTTTTTAGAAAAAAAGCTCCGATAAGAAACCTAAGGATTTTATTGATGACAGCACCTGTACAAAAATCAAAACTGCTTTTTTTGAATTCAGATGGACAGCTCAGTCCGTGGTCTGAGTTAGGAATTCAAGCACCAAGCGATTTTGAGGTCGAGGGCTGGCCATTAGTCAAATTAAATGAGTGGCAAGCTAGTCAATCACAAAGAAAATTTCGACTCGTTCTTGTTGACCTTGATGTCATTTCAAGAACCAAGGGACTTGATGACTGGGCATTGCAAGCGTGGAGAAATTCGTTTAACGAACTCATCACAAAACTGTACTCAAAAGACGGACAGTCTCCCACAATGCTCTGCTTTACTCGCGACCCTTCCTGGGAACAAGCCTTGCTTGCCATCAAACTAGGAGCACGTGACCTGTGCAAACTGTCCATGCTCAACGAGCGAATCCAACATTATTCTTCTCAGCCATCTTCTGCTGCCGACTTTGTTCCGCATGTTGAGAACAAGCCACAATTTACAGAAAATGTTGTGCCATTCCGCTCCTCTCAAGCAACACAAGCGCAAGCCATGGAAATGACCTTGAAGAAAAAAAACAATGAATCCTATTCCATTCCCCGCCACGCCATTCCCTTCCCTATTGATGGATTAGATGGTGGAAGCCCAGCCATTGAACAGGTGCGGTCACTCATCAGGAAAAGTGCGCCACTTGATACCAGCATACTCATTACTGGCCCCACAGGGACAGGAAAAGAATTGGTCGCCAAAGCCCTTCACCGCTACAGTGCCAGAAAAGAAGGGCCATTCATTGTCATTAACTGTGCTGCAATTTCCAAAGATTTGTTAGAAGCAGAACTCTTTGGCTATGTGAAAGGTGCCTTCACTGGCGCCAACGAAAATAAAATTGGCCTCTTACAAGCCGCCAATGGTGGCTCACTATTTTTAGATGAAGTCTCAGAGCTTAGCTTTGAGTTTCAAAGCAAGCTCTTAAGAGCCATCCAAGACAAAATGATACTACCTGTAGGCGCTACTCAATCCGTGCAGGTTGATTTTCGCCTAATTTGCGCAACTCAAAAAGAATTAGTCGACGAAGTACGGGCAAGTCGTTTTCGTGAGGACTTGTTATTCCGAATTAAAGTCATTGAAATACCACTTCCCTCATTACATGAAAGACGTCAGGACCTACCAGAGATTTCTACGAGTGTTTTAAAACGACTCTCCAAGAAAAATAAAAAACCATTTGTAAACATTAGCGATGCCGCTATGGAAAAGTGCCTGCTGTATCGATGGCCTGGCAATGTACGCGAATTAGAAAACGCAATTGAACATGCTGCCACACTGGCTTGGTCAGAAGCGCGTAGTGAAATAACCATTACAGACTTGCCACTGAATTTGCAAAACGTTGAGATGGATGTCAGTGCTGGCTCTGAATATGACTTGCGAGCTGCTGTATCTAAATTCGAAAAAGAATACATCCAAGGAACCATTCAACGTCTAGGGGGCTCAAAAGAACACGCAGCCGAAGTCTTAGGGTTAAGCCTAGCTACTCTATACAGAAAGATAGCCTCATGAAGCAGGCTTACCGTTGGCATAGCTTCTGCATTATTAGACTTAATATGCGACTCAAGCAGGCTATTTTATTTTTACGAAATCTTAACAATTTCGTTAAAAGCAATAAAGAGAACAGGGCTTTAGTCACAGAGCTTTTGATCAACAACTCTAGTATCACCCGTCAGCCGCATTTCTCAACTCTGAGAAAACGTCAAAGCATTGGACGCCTTGTCATTTCAAGCCTAGGAACTGTTCTTAGCTTTAGTGTGTGCGCTGCACCTCAAACCAACGGCTATACCGGGTTTAGTGTCGACGCCGCTTTAAATCTACTAACAAACGCTTCAACCAACAACTACAAGCTAGATGGCGCATCAGCAGCGCTTACTCAAAGCGTGCCAAATCTGAGCGCAGCAGCGGCTCGTCAAATTAGCTCACGTTCTACAAATTCTTTTGATAATGCCATAGCAGATATCGGTGAAGTCTTCTCAAAAAACTTTGTCATCTCAGCTACGGATAGAAATGGGCTTCCACTTGCACAACTAGCAGACTTAAATCCATCAAGTGCAGATCCACTCTCAGGACAATTTCTAAATAGCGACACACGACAAGTAGCAACAGGCTCTATACTTAAGGCCGATCTCAACGCAGGAATTATTGCCCAGGCTTTATATCAGATGATTTTGCAAGATCTACGTCAAGCCGAAGGTGGTTCTAAACTAAACGACTCACAAATTAAAACAAAACTTGATGAAATTGTTTCTTCTGAAAGCAATATGAGTAAGTTTTTCGACAAACATAAAGAAAAGCTTATGCAGATGTTTCAGAACAAGGTTCCCTCTTTAGATTTACTTGTATCGCAGACCAAGAGCTATCATGAGGCCATCAAATCGGGTGGAATTCTACCTGATGCTTATGCACAGAATGGTTCACTTGCTAGAAGTGCCAACTCTAGCTCATACGTCAACAACAGCGGCCCAAATTCTGGAGCTGCTGCTTCCAATTCACCAAATTATTCTGAAACTGGGCTGCGACTCTCCAGCGCAGGAACCATTGTTGCTGCTAACAATTATGCCAATAACAGCAACTCAAATGTGAGCATTTCCAGCGGTACAAGCGATCTTCGCAGCCCTGCTTCGTTGAGCGAATCATATGCTAGCAACAATGAAAAAGAATCTGAAAATAAAAATAGCCAAAGCCAAGAACAACAACCTGGCGTAGAAAAATACACACAAAGCGCCAATAAATATCAAGACAGTGGAAATGACAATAAAGCAGAGAATGATGCTCAATTTCAGCGGGGCCCCAAACCAGAGCTGACAAAAAAAATGGCTGAAGGTAAAGACCTCACAGGACAAATTACAGACATCTTTGACAAAAAAGCTGCCTCAATTGGGTCCAAGAGTGGAAGTGGAATTACAACTACTGTCGTTTCGAATACAGAAGGGAAAAATCCTTCTACAGGTGATGCTATATTTAAAGATAGCGTATCGAACACCCTGCCCTTTGGTGGCGATCACGGAAATGCAAACGTTGGCAATAATACAACTAGCGGCGCAACTGCACCAAGCCCCGCAGCTCCAACAACACCTACACAGGTTCAAAATCCAGAACCTGCTACACCCAAAGTGGTGGACTCCACTCAGTACGCACAGCGTGCTTGGGATAGCATTTTTCCTGATTTAGCACCGACGAGCAATGTTGACTTTATTGGTCCCGCACTGCCACCACCTGGTTATCATGATTTTCTGGCTCAGCAATCTGCTCCACCATTCACCTCATTCCTACCTGTTAGTGGCGTAGAAAACCCACTTTACAGTAGTGCAATACCTGCTCCTGCGCCCCTAACACTTTCCAGTGGAAATGAACGCATTCCCGCAACACAACCTGTTGGCGATACTGGTGGCGGTGTAGGAAGCAGTGTTGGAAGCGGCGTTCATACTAGCATTACAAGCCCACCACTAACCCTAGCAAGCGGCGTTAGTCACCAAGGAAGCGGATTACAGTTGGGGGTTAAACCTAGTGAACTTGAAATCCTCACTACCAATGTGTCAATTGGTAAAATAGTCAGAACAGAGGAGTCACTACATAAGTTTAAACACAATCCCAATCGAACAAATCAAAAAACCGAAATATGCATTAGTCCAAACGAAGGACTTCAATCTCGAATAAATCATTTAGAGCAAAAAAAATCTTTATTGCTGACAGCAGAACAACTAGCAGCTGAATTAAAATCTCAACCTTTTTGTGATCAAACAGAATCAGAAATAGCAAAACTAATTCAAAGAAAAGAAAAAATTCTGAGACCTTTAGCTCTGGCTTGTTACTCTTATGCCGCTTTAGAATTTAGCAAAATAACCAATGCCCAATTAAGCGTTTATCAAAATCTTCGCGAAATACCTGATAATAAAATTACACTACAGCTTGTTAAAGATTATTATCAGAATGACTATTCTAAACTTGAAACTGATTCATCCATTACCTCTTTATTAAAACAAATTACTTCGCCTAAGCCATTTGCCAATCCATCAGATGAATTTAAGCCCTACATTACTGGACTTGCCAGCCGCCTAGATAACCCTGAAAGAGCCATGCTTCGCTCTAATGATGATTTCTTAAAAACTTATTTTAGTGCCGCAGGATTTACGCTTGATAACGGAAAAAAAGAATTAGCTCCATTTATAAAATCAAATGACCCTAACTGTGAAAAAATTCGCTCAAAATACAACGACTATCTTTTGCTTCTTACCTACCACATCAAACAAAAACATCTACAAGCAAAGAAACAACCAAATAATGCTTCCACGCCAGAAGCACCACAACCGACATCAAGCGGCTCTCACAACGCTACTAAACCGTAATTACTTGCCCTGATGTTGCTTTTGCAATTCTTGCTTAATTTTTTCTGGTCCAGGCCCTAGTTGCTGACGTTCACAGCGCCTAAAAGCCATAAACTTTTCTTTATCTGTCTTAGAAACTTGCGGCGACAATAAAAATGCCTCTTCTAGTTTTGCGCGCGCCATTACTTTTGCAGCAATCTCTGTTGAGGGATCCAATTCCATCTTATACTTACTATATTCCTCAACCTGTACTTGATCAGCCTTAGATTGACACTGCCTCTTGATCTTTTTAATCGGATTGTCATAATGTTCTTCTTTAGCTAAACCCAATTCTGTTTCATCTGTAAACTTAGGCTTAATATCTTTAACCCAAGTATTCCATATTCCATTTAATGTATCGTTACATTCTTTTTCAATCGCCTCTATTCTTTTCAATATGGATTTTTGAATTGCAGCATAAATAGTCGAACTCTTTTTATCGTAGGAATTACCTGAACTATCAACTCCATTAATTTTTTGAAAAATTATACTTTCAATATTCACAGAATCAGAAAGGTTCAATACATTAGCTGCATTCACAATCCTTTCTTCTCTTATGTTTCTAATTTCATCAGCGATCACAGTTTCAATTTTTTTATTTTTTATCTGTTCTTTTACATCAGCTAAAATATTAGCAGCCCTCTGCTCAAGCTGTTCTGTGTTCTTCACATCACTTTGCTGCCTCATTAACACATCAAACATCAACCTTTCAGAAGTTGAAACAACTGCATTGGGCTGTGTATACTTTTGGTTCTTAGATGCAAGAATCGACGCCTCTAGCAAGGACACTGTTTTTTCACCTGCGACTTTAGCTACAGAACCTTCCCATTCTAAGTTATCAGTAACATTATAGTCCGTCGGAACATCCCTATCTCCTCTAGCAACACCACAAATACAAGTATCTGAACCCGTTTCAGAAATTGCAGATAAAATACTATCTTGAATTTCCTGACTATAACACTGCCCAAGAACTGTTTTGATTCGAATATTTTTGGGCAAGCTTTTTATAAAATTTCTTATTTGAACATCTCCAACATAATCAGACTGAGTGGATATGGCGTGATCATTTGTGCCGCTAACTTTAAGATTAGATTTTTGGCCATGATTGGTAACAAAAATAAGCAACTCTGTCTCATCTGGATTACTATCTGTAGCTTCAGAAATTGCTTTTGCGGCATCTTTAAGTTCATCGTTAGTAAAGTCATTCACCACTTCATTACTCTTCCACTTATGTCCCACGTATTGATCATCATGTGTTTCCTGTAGAACAAAATGCTTTTTAGAACCAGGAGCAATATTATTACTTACACTACGAACAGAATTAGCGTAATTAGGTTGATCACTAATGCCATTAATAGACACAACAAACCTTTTCTTAGCTGGCGCCGTTGATTGACATGAACGTGATGTTTGCGCATAGGCATTATTCAATAAAGCGAACGTTATTAATATAAATACTTTCACAGAGCTAATTTTATACCGAAAAGCACTTTAATTTTGCATTATCATATCGGACAACAGATTATTGACGCATTAAATTTGAACGATACTTTTCATTTTCAGAGCGAAATAAATAATAAGCACTAACCAATAACGAACAACCGCCTACCAGCCACAGCTGCCTAACCTGATTCAAGTCTATATAACCACTTACAATCAACAAACTTAAAGCTGCCAATGCATTCATTGCCATGCTATCAAAGGACAAAAGAGTAGCTCTATTTTTAGAATTAACTATAGAATTAATATAATGATCTCTTAGTGGAAAAAACCAACCCAAAGTAAAAATAGCAGAAGAATATATTAACATATACACCCAAAAACTATTCAGCGTGTATGAAATCAATTGAACAACTCCGAAGTACAGTAGCGGAAATATCAAAGCATAGGCATTCCTTTTTTCTTCCAAAGGTAACCTAAACTTCAAATAAAATATAATTCCGAGTAATCTAGAGACTGATAAGATTGCCTGAAAATATGCTAAAAAATATTCATTACCTTTTGATAAGTGTATAACATAGGGTTGATAAACCAAATTCCTAGTACCAACCTCAATACCAAAAAAACATATAGATAAAATTAAATAAAATAATACAGGACTTTTTACCTGCATCACTAACTTTTTGATTGAAAAAATTTCATGTTCTACGGCCTCAACGCTATATTTACTAGGATCTTTAATAATCAACCCTAAAAGGGCAGACACTATCGATACAATAGCAGCAACCACCCAAAACCAGAGAGCTTCTTTGCTATATAAAAACACACCACCGAAAGCTCCTACTATATATGCAATCCTACCGACCAAATGAAGGAGTAGAAAAAAAATCTTAGATTGCTTACCATCTTCAAATGAAGGATTTATATATTCACATACGCTATATAACCATGACGCCTTTGCTCCAGAAACTGCAGTAAAACCAATTCCCGAAATAAAAAATCCGACAACACTCGTACTAATATTTTTATGACCGAAACCTATCAGCGCAAATCCGAGCGCAACTATAAGCAGACCTAGTATCGTTAGTTTTTTTCTCCCGTATTTATCCGCCATCATGCCCGTAGGCACTTCAAATAAAGCCTGCGCCAAGAACATTGATGCCAACAAAATAGCCACATTAGACAATGAAAAGCCAACTGATAAAAATGTAGCTGCCCAGCAACTCCAAAAAATCGCGGAAATCAATTCTACTGAAAAGTGAAATATATAAAGATTAGTCATTACCAAATACTCTTGGAGACGAGAATACACCAACAGTATAGGGTATAGAATCTTGAGACTGCTCTTTTTCACTCAAATCAATAATGTAGTTCGTCAAAGCATAAACCTTAGACTCGATAACAGCCTGATGACGTGGCGTCAGTAATGTGGTGACAGTTGTTCTAAACTGGTTATTTTCCTCAGATTTACGGAACTGTTCAAACGCTCGTTTAAAATTTAAATCTCTTAAGGGCTTAAACTCTTCATCATACGGAACAAAAATCCATTCTTTAGAAACAAAATTTCCATGCGTATTTTTATCAAGCAAACCAAATGTATATAACTCCTCACACATTTTTTGCATTTTTTCAGCACTCATACAAAATAGTTTAGATATCTCCTTAATGTGAGGTATTTTTTTTCCAAAATGGCTACTGAAATACATCATTAATTCCCAATAGACGCCATTTTTGAGCAGCATTCCTGCTTGCATTCTATTAATGACAAGTGACCTATCCAACGACTGCTGCTCTGTTGAAAGCGAAGGTCCGTCATCTAGCTCCGCAAAATGCGCCTTGAGCTCAGTGCTGGGCATTTGGTCACGGGTCCATGCATACAAAGCTTTGCGAATATTAAGTTCTAGTTTATCAATTAGCTCTAATACGAGCGCTATATCAGGCAAAGAACCAGATTCAACCTTAGAGTAATATGCATAAGTACAAGTAACTGATTTAATACGGTAAAATTCCTTTGCAGACTTATACTTTTCTAATCTTCTTTGCCTTACCATCTCGCAAAACTCATTAACCGCCATGATGAGGAGATATAGCATAATCAAACTAAAAAAATCAACTGTTAGTTTATCAATAAAATTTTAGTTGACCAAAATTAGGCGCTCAAATACAAGAGCCGAAGTAAGGAGATTTCAAAATGATTAAAAAAATATTTTTAGTCGCAGGATTCAACCTGTCCGCGATGAGTATATTCGGAGGGGGCAACGGCAGCCCCGAGAACCAGTTCAACACTCTCAACATAGATAATTTCAATTCGTATATGTATTCTGGCGGAGGTGTTGGCAGGAGAATAAATGACAATACCAACGAAGGAAATGATTCAGGCGGCACCGGAAACTAATTTAGTCATTATTAAGTAACTAAACCAAAAACACTACAACAAAAACATACAGCATCTTTATAGGGAAGGATCGCCTTTATGTCAGATATTTCTTTGAAATGGACAACCAAACAACACAACAACCTTGCCGAGCTATTGCGCCAGGCAGATCATGACATAAGAGCACCGCTTGGTGCCATGGAGATTCTAGCCAGGGACTTGGCCAAGGACTCGCACCAGCATCTTGAACTCATTCGCACTTGCATCAAACGAATTAAAGACATCACTCACCACCTATCATCTGTAAGCCATGAGAATTCTCGTCAACTACTCCCTTTCGACATCTTAAAACCAATAAAAAATGTCGTGGCCGAAAAAATTTACTGCTTAGATAAAACACAAAGTCGAACAAAAATTCAGTTAAACGCTAATCATGACGATGTCATCATTGTCAAAGCCAACGAAGGACAACTCCTACGTTTGCTGTCCAACCTGCTAGACAACTCCGTTCGAGCACTTCAAGAACAACAAGACAACCCAAATATTCTCATTGATGTCATCAAAGAATACTCAGACATAAAAATAGTCATTTCTGATAACGGCCCAGGAGTAGATCATAAAAAAGCAAAGCAGCTCGGAAAAAAAGGCGTTCGCTTTGCCAAAGGCAAAGGTTGCGGACTTGGTCTCCACCATGCAAAAACATGCATTGAGTTTTGGGAAGGTAGCTTTGAAATTGAAACAGAAGCCAACAAAGGCTTCAAAGTCATCATGCGCTTGCCAATAAAAAACTATTGCTGAAGTTTTTTTACTTTTTTAGCAGGCTTCGCTTTGGTTTTCTTTTTCTTTTTGTCCAACTCACCAGGGCAGCGATTTTTGGCGTCAGGCTTTCCAATGCCATCGTATAAGAAACGAGAATCAATTAAGTTGCTAAAAATAATTTTAATGTCTTTAGCGTAAGCTAGCAACTTCACGTCCTGCAAAGCTCCAGTTCCCTTGGTACGTACTTTTAATTCCACAACATCTCCTGGCTCTAGAACTGCATAGCCAGAATCTTCTTCATCAAGTTCAATTTTTGCAATGTGCTGAGAGCGGGTCTTTTCCCACACCATGAGTTCGAGCTGTCGAGTCTTTGGACTGAAAGAACTCACCTTACCCGCCAAATAAAAACAACCTTCCTCGGCAAAACTTACAGGCACGAATCCTAATTTCTTTTTCTCTGCACTAAAAGATTTGCCTTGTACTCCAAAAAACAAAATTAAAAAAATAACAAAACGCACTAAGCACCCCATCTATTATACGCAGGATGTCCGGGCTTCACTGACACAAACAAGCCGCGACATGTAGCTGTCAGCTTACCACCAGCAGTTAGGGTGGCTTCAATTTCTGCTCTATCGTCGGTTGATGAAATCACTTTCGCTGTCAAATAAACAGTCTCAGCACTTGGAGTCGGACGCAGCAACTTCACATGGTAATCGGCAGTCACGGTGCAAGGCGGCTCTAGCTGCGCTGATTTTTTCATTAAGTGCCAAGCCGCAGTCCAATTGCTGTGACAATCCAAAAGAGTTCCAATAATTCCACCTGACAACATGCCAGGAAAAGCCTCGTGCTCTTTTTGAGCTTTCCACTCGCACGTGGTTTCCGTCTCTGAAACAGCAATAGTCTTAATTTTTAGACCTTGAGCGTTGGCTGGACCGCAGCCAAAGCAAATGCTTTTTGACGCATAAACATCTTGCAGCGCTTTTTGAGTTTGAGTCATTGGCAAAGATTATAATCTTAACACAATCTTCACAATGGAAATTCAAGAATATTTCATGAAGTATCGAAACGATACGTAGTGCAAACTCTTAAACAAATTTTCATATTTTCTGCTTTGTCGCTGGTCGTTTCTTGCGCGCCCTCTAAATCAGGTAGCTCTGGGTCTACAAAGGCAACAGCCGCAGGAAATACAGGCACCAGGTTTGGCACGCCCCCTTTCCAATCTCCCTCCCAGGAAGATTTTGGCGAGCCACCGGACCCTCGTGGAGACGGCTCAGGAGGAGGATTCACAGGAGGTGACAGCACCATCACACCAGTCACCGTTGATTTTGGCTCGCTTAGAAACCTTTATCCGGGTATGCCCAACACTGCCACACTAGCCGCGCAAGATAAATTTTTTTATGACGAACACAAAACCAAAAGCGGCACAGCCATACAATTATCATTCAACGTCACTCGCTCATCACTGGAGAGCTTCATTCGTGGCTTAGGCACATTACCCATTAGCACTGGACCAGACGCCACTCCATTTGCAAGCCAAGTCAATGAGTTAAAGTTCATGGCCTTTGGTCCCTATGATACATTCTCTGATACAACTGGAGTCCTCAACTGTGATGAGAAGACCGCTCCATCAAGCAAACTCATCACAAAAATTGTACAGCCACTAACAAACAGCACAGCGGACATTGTGCTCCAAGACACATCAATGTTGTTGAGCAATCTCGAGCCAACAAAATTTTATTTTGGACTTTTCTGTCTCTCCATGCCAATTCCTGACACGTCAGACAAAATTTTCTTTGATTTTAAATATCAAATTCGCACTGTTGATTTCACAGTACCAGTAGACAACCAAATTCCAGACAACCTCAGCGCAAGCTGCACGGGAAGACGAATAACCCAACCCATATCACTGACTAGTGCAGACCCATCAATCACAAGTATTAAAGCAAAATATTTTGTTACAAATTCTGAACCATTGGATTGGACCGGAGCAAGACTAGGCGTCATCAACCACGGCAACCCATTGGATTCTATTCCTGCTGAAACTGAATTCGCTATAGACTTGAGATCTGGTCTAGTAAGTAATCTTGTTTTTGATATTGATTCCTCAATCGCTTTACCAGCAACAATATTTTACCGAGTGGAACATTATGACAATTCACATGATTTCCTGAGCATTCTAAGAATTGATCCCATTTCATTAGCTTTCTTTTCAAGCAAGGTTAACGGTGGCGTTGTTCAACAAGGCATCATTAACGGATACAGCGCTTTGAAAGCTTCGGAAGTTAGTGACCCTAACAGCGGCTATAGCGTCAACTCTGTGACTTGTAATTAATTAGCCCACGCTTCTTGCACTAATAATTGCACAAACCACAGGGTCCCCAAAATTAGAAACAAGAACGAGAGCTTTGTGTGCTTGGTCATTCTATAAATTTGAGCCTCAGCCAAAGGTGCGCTCCAATGCTTAAAGAGCTCAGGATGACGTCTCATGTAGCCATGTAGCCACCTTAAAGCAGCAAAATAGACCAACCCAAGCGCGCCTCCAACGACAAACGCAATGGGGGTATAGAACTCATCGTTCTTCAAACTTTGCTCAACAAATGCCAACCAAGAATGAAAAAGCGTCATTATTTTGTCTTATCGGAATCTTTAAAGAAGACTTTAGTTTTGCGTCTAAATTGTCGAAAAGCTTGGAGTGAAACGAAGTTTAAATGACAACGAAACTCTCGACCCAGCCGAGCAAGAATTCATTCCCGTTTTGCTCGAATCCGTAGGACTTCACTCCTTTACCGACGTTGAGCTTTACATGAAAGCAGGCAAGAGTTTCTTCTTAATGAAGCCCAAAGGCAGAAGCATGGATTCACTGATGCTTCAGAAATACCGTGGAGCTGTCACCCATCTTTACATTCACACACGCGATCAAGAACTCTACTTCCATGAGCTCAATAAAAATGTGAGCCAAATTGTCAAAAGCAGTGGAGTGTCCGTAAAGGCAAAAGCTGCAGTACTCACAGACTGCGCTGTCGGTTTGGTAGGCGAATTATTTGATGATCCCTCAAATCCCAGAACCATTAGCCAAAGCAAAGAACTCACAAGAGATATGCTCACACTCATTGGCTCAAGCCAACATGCCTTTTTGCATCTTGTAGAATTGAGTAGCCATGATCACTACACCTACTCTCATTCGATTGGAGTAGCCGCTTATTCTTTAGCACTGGCTGCAGCCATGAAGACATTTACGCCCGATCAAATTGTCGACATTGGAATTGCAGGCCTCTTACACGACATTGGAAAATGTATGGTCGATCCAGCCATTATCAATAAAAAAGGTCCCCTCAATGCTGACGAATGGGCAATCATGAAAAAACATCCGCAATATGGTGGCGAAATTTTATCTCGCCATAAAAACCTTAATCCCATTGTAAAACTTTCAGCCGAAGGCCATCACGAGAATCTCGACGGCACTGGTTACCCTCGAGGTAGAAAGGCTGCCGAGCTAGTGCCCGCCGTAAAAATCATTTCTCTAGCTGACGCGTTCTCCGCACTTACCACAAAACGCAGCTACTCAGAGCCACGCGACACCATGTCTGCGTTTATGCTCATCAAAGACAACATCAACAAAAAATTCGACCCCGCGTTGTTTCAACAATTTTTAATGTTGTTTTATGATCCTAAGAAAAAACAAGAAGCCGCTTAAGTTAAGCTTAAACACCACTCATACTTGTTGTGGCCGACTGTTCATCTGCCGACTTCATTAAATAAGCTTCAATAAACTCTTGAATATGCCCATCCAATACACCAGCTGTGTCCGTTGATTCAATGCTTGTCCTTGTGTCTTTCACCAGCTGATAAGGCGCTAAAACGTAGTTTCGAATTTGCGATCCCCAAGCAATTTCTTTTTTCTGAGAATGCATTTTATCAAGTTCCGCCTGTCGCTTATCCATTTCCAACTCATAAAGACGTGCCTTTAAAAGCTTCATGGCATGACCACGGTTTTGAATTTGCGATCGCTCACTCTGACACTGAACAACAATACCCGTTGGAATGTGAGTCATTCGTACTGCTGAATCGGTTTTGTTGACGTGCTGCCCACCCGCGCCGCCAGAACGGTAAGTATCCACCCTGAGGTCTTCATCCCTCACAACAATGTCCACATCATCTTCAACAATAGGGTAAACATAAACGCTAGCAAACGAAGTGTGTCGTCGAGCATTGGAATCAAATGGGGAAATTCTTACCAAGCGATGCACGCCAACTTCTGCTTTTAAATATCCAAACGCATAATCGCCATTCACCTCAAAAGTAATGGATCTGTAGCCTGCACCATCACCTTCCGTGAAATCAACAACACTGACCTTGTACCCGCGATCAGTGCAATACATTTTATACATTCGAGCCAGCATTCCCGCCCAATCACAGGCCTCAGTTCCACCAGCGCCAGCGTGAATGGCAATGTAGGCATCGCCCGGATCTCGCTCGCCACTTAGCATTCTTTGGAGCTCAAGCTTTTGAAGCATTTTTCCACATTCCAAAATGGCTTGGTGGACTTCTGCAATGGATTCTTTATCAATGTCATCGCCAGATTCAGAAAAAAGAGACAACAGTGTTTCAGCATCAGACAAGCGTCGCTTAATGCCCTCAACTGGTTGCAAAATGAGTTCAATTGTCTTTTTTTCTTTTTGAACTTCTGTGGCTTTTTTAGAGTTATTCCAAAACGTGGGGTCTGATTCTATGTTTTTAATTTCGGCTAATCGACGTTCGCGACCAACGACGTCAAAGCACCCTCCGTAAATTTTCGGTCCTCAAGTTTAATTGAGCCAAACGCTCTTTTAGTTCTCTGGGGTTTTGTGGAAGATCCGCACTGATAGACGACATAATGACCTATTCATATCATAGCAAAACAAGGAAAACGAGACGCCCTATTCAATCAATTGCATAGAACGATATGTTCGGCACAGAAAGTCCAAACGCCTTGCCGAATCGCTCAATTTGTTAAAATAAAAATAACCTTGTTTAAGAATTTCAGAGTCCTCTTTTAGACCATGAAATTCTCCTAGCTGTATGAAAACAACAGAAAAAACACCTTTGTGAGATTCCAATGGAATTAAGACAGACCCAGATTCGCCCTTCCCATCAATTAACCACGCAGCGTCTCTTTGAAGATCTGCAATTTTAGAGGGCTGAGCAACAGGTAAAAAAAGCGGTTTTTTTTGTAGTTTAGTTTCTGCAACTGCCGGCAAGAAATAGTGTTCAATCGCTGCATTTTGCTTGGGACCTTTGTCATCTGAGACGAGTGAGTAAAAAACTACAGGAGTATCATCTACTGGTTCTGGATCTTCACCAACGGAAATTAAAGTCATTCGCTTAGCTCTGAACAACGAATAACAATCTAAAAATAGACTCGAAAAATTTTCCGTAAGTAGTTGCAAGCTTTGATTTTTCGATGAAAAAAGCTCTCTGTGCTTGCCTATTAACGAAGGCCATTGGCTCACATCGTACTCTAATTTTTTTTGCAAAGGTTTAATCTGTTTTTGAATTTCTTCTCGAACAGCCTTAGCTTCTAAGACTAGTGCCTGAGAAACAGTAGACCGTGCCTCATCATAAACAATATTGGCAGACTTGCGGTGGCCAATTTCACGACCCTTATCGCGGTCAAATATTTTAAGTCCGGAATCATCTATCCTTTCGGAATCACCCTTAATCATTTTCATGTTAGGAGCCTCGGCCACCCCAAAGACCCCGTCTTCTCTTTTTTCTTGTGGTGCCGAATACCAAGAAGGCAAAATCACATCACTTGGAAATGTGTGCGTTTTTAAATAACGCCCTAGAATCATCCTTGCACGCCCTTTAATTTGAATGGGATGTACAGGCTTGGTCAAAATATCAAAAACACCAGCACTGAAAAGTGCCGAGCTTTGAGAGCGATTCAACTGAGGCGACAAAAGAACAATGAATGCATTCGTGTTTAGCATTTTACAAGTTTGAACAACACCCTCAACATTGTTGTGGAAATCTTTGTCTACAAAAATACAAAAACACTCTGGGGCAGAAACCACTTCAAGCATTTGATCTTGGTTATTAATGAGCTTTAAAGTGATGCCTTCTTCTGACAAATCACTTTCTAATTTTTTTTGTGGCTGATCAGACTTTATGGCGAGTATACAAACCGGCCTTTTACCTAGCAGAGCTGGGTCCGAATTTGCAGAAGATGGGGCCATAGAAAAACTATGACAGCCAGTGTTTCAAAGCGCAAGAAACCGTCAAATTAAACACGTCTCATTTAGCAGTTGGTAGGACAAATTTGGAGCCAAGGATGAGGATTGAACTCACGACCCCCGCTTTACGAAAGCGGTGCACTACCACTGTGCTACCTTGGCGCAGGAATTTATAAAACGGCTTTAAACTATATCAATTCAGCTTAACTTTAAAGATGACTGTCTTGCAGATGTCACAGTTGTCTTAACATTTGTTTTGGTCACAGAATTCAATTCAGCCATGGAATCATAGGAGAACAGACGCAGAAGTGCAACGCGCCATGCCGCAACCAAATGATGTCATTAAATATCTGTTTTCAATGCACATTTAAGGACAGTATGTTTTGAGCCAAAGAGGAGCCCACAGCATGAAGACATTAAAATTAACAAGCGCCCTAATTGTTGCCATAAGTATAAATTCATCAAGCACTCTGCGCGCCCAAACAGCCGATATTAAACTCAAAGACATTCCTGCCAATGCTAATGAAGAAACCACCATCAGCATCAAAAAAGGGCCCACAGCAACGACTCCAGCTCCCGCCACCACAGCAAAAGTAAAATACGAAATCATTTCAGAACAAGAAGACCTTGAAGGCGATGATTTTTACAATCTTAAAGATGCCTTGCAAAGCTGGAAGCTAGCCTGTGATGAGTGGAAAAAAGAATTTCGCGAGCAAAATAAAGAAAACAAAATTCTGTATATAAGCTGCGGAAATAAACAGAAAGTTAGAGAAGAAGGTAAGTTTCAATACCGATCAAAAGCCAGCTATAAAATTAAAGTCAAAGTGGAAGAGGAAGTTTAGCCAAGGATTCTGGCCAAACGGGAATTTTTTCTAATAGCTGATGTAACTGTCTTGCGGCTTGCTTGTTTCCCATCTGCACACGCTCAGCACAAATGAGTTCATTTTTCATAGCATGCTCCCAGCCCACAAGCTCCGTCACTCTAACTTTATAGCCATGAGCTTCTAAATATAGTGCGCGAATCACGTTGCTTAAGTGACTCCCAAATTCTCGGCGCTGAATGGGGTGGCGCCAAAGCGACATGAGGGGCTCTATATCTTTTGTTTTAGCCAAGTCAGACAACTGATTGGCCAATTCTGCCTGACAACACGGAACTAAAAAAATATATTTTGCGTTTTTATGAAGAGCAAAAGTAATCGCTTCATCAGTAGCTTTGTCGCAAGCGTGCAATGCTGTAACAACATCATATTGTTCTAATGTGTTTTGATCTTGAGACGCACTTGCAATTTTGTTCTCAACAAACATCATTCTTTCAAAAGAAAATTTTTGTGCTAGCTCTTTGGTTTTTGCAACCAATTCCGCTCGTGCCTCAACCCCCCAAACGCGAGAGTTTTTTTGGTACACAGCCCATAAATCATAAATCAAAAAACCCAAGTATGACTTGCCTGCGCCCAAATCGGCAATTTCAATCTTTTCATCATCAGACTTACGAGATTTCAAAGTTTCTAATGCAGGCTTAATAAATTGAAACAAATGTTGAATTTGCTTTAGCTTTCGCTGTGAATCGCGATTGAGCTGACCATCACGAGTCAAAATATGCAATTCCTTTAACAGCTCTTTAGAATGTCCTTCCCACAAATCTGTAGGGTGCTTTAATTTTGAATCATCATCTGAGCTCTTCTTGATTGACATATTTACCTGTGATGCTCTTACTGAAATTGCGTCTATGAAGAAAGATAAAAAGGCAATCATCAAGCAAATAGAACAAACAGGGGCCTGCTTGGTGTATCCCATTCAGGGCAAGGAAAAGAGCATACCGAGCCTATGGTCTTTTCTGTACCCCAGATCAAAAATGCGATGGGATTGGAGCGAGGGTGCTGATCAAAGAGTTTCCGAGGTCTGGTGGCTTAGAGATGAGTTGGCTCGTTCCAAAAAAGTCGTTTACACAAAGTTTTACAAAGGACGCGGAACTTTTTTTTCAAAAGAAGTTTTCACTGCCTTATTGTGTGTAAAACAAAAGCAAACCCACGCTATGTTTGTTCAAAAAGCATCAAAACAAATTCTTGAATCGCTATTAGACAATTCTCCGCAAACCACTCGTGAATTGAAAAAAAGCACGGGCCTTCAAGGAAAATTCTTTGAACGTGATTACCAAAAAGCCTGTAAAGAATTATGGGAAAAAACCCTCATTATTGGCCTTGGCGATTCTTATGAGGAAGGCGCAATGCCCTCACTTCTAACAGGCGCAACTGAGCTTATTTTTGAAGATTTATGGAAAAAAGCTCAGCAAATGGAGCTCGCAACGGCCCAACAAATACTTGCCTCAAAGCCCACCGTGTTTCTTTTTATTTGACTAAATAAAGAAACATTGTTTTGTAGCCCTCTTAGACCCATTCACAAAAGGAGTTACTATGAAAATTCAAACACTTGTACTTACAACACTTCTCGGACTAAGCGGCCTAGCCCAAGCAACTTCACCTTCAGTGCCAGCAATCTGGATTGCTCAGTGCTCAGGACCAAACTTTTTGAATGGTCGTCAGACTATGACTGTAACCATGAACCAATCTTTACTCCAATCTGTTCCCTCCAAGCTAAGCTTGCGCCTAAGCAACAAAAAACAAACTCTAAAGCATTTGAACTTTGAAATTGCCAATACGCCTGCTCTAGCACTTAACGGCAGCAAGGAATTGATTGCTGAAACCAGCACCAAAGCTCTTGGCCGCAATGGTGAAACAAAAACCTACAGAACCTACTTCAAGGTCGATTCCAAAACTGAAAAAGCGTCCATCCTTGTTTACAAAGTTTTCACAAGCGCTGACGGCATGAGCAAAACTAGCGAGCTCATCATGCGCACAGTAAACGCAAACTGCGCAATCAATCGCAAAGCTCTTAACTAAGTAAAACCTTAGTTCACATTGGCTTAAAATCCACTGACAATCCCTATCTAAGCATGAGTGCATTAGATAGGGATTTTTTAATTAGCCCGCCATTTGGTCAGCTAAAACCGCCATTCAGAATCTGCGACTGGTTAACATTTAGCAATCTCCTTAAACACAACTTATCTAAGAAGGAGATCGCAAATGAAATACTTAGCATTAAAAACCGCATTATTATTATCAACAACCACCACTATACCCACGCTGGCTGCCAATGGCCCCATGCCACAAGGGTCTTATGAAGGGAAAGGACGCTTTTTGAGCGATCACCAAGGAGCCTTAGACCAAGGCGAGTACTTAGTGGATACGCAGATTAAAGATTACATTTATACAGCAACGTATCGTTTTAACGGGGAAAGCAAAACGCTAAGCTTTTCAATGAAACCTGACACCATTGCTTCATTTGATATTTACTCTACAAACGGCTCTACCCCAGAACGTATAGGCCAAGGATATTGCCTATCCGTACAATGCCACTACAGTTTAAAAATTGATCAAACAAAAATTGAAGAAACGCTGACATTTTACGAAGGACACCTCTATAAAGTAGGCTCAAAAGTCCTTGGCAAGACTCGGGTAATTTGGGAAGAATCATCCGCAGGATTGTTGAAGTAAATATATATGAAACATGAGTGGCAAGAGTACTGGAAAAAAACGGCACAAAAAGCCGGGAAATCATTTCTACTTTCTTTTCTTGCCACTCTTTTGTTTTACTTTGTTGATTTGCCAAACATTCCTGCCGACAAACGACTGCAAACACTGCTCTTCTATATGCTCTACTGCCTTAGTTGCAGTGTTGGAATATATCTTTGTTACTCCATAGTTTATGCAATTCTGACTTATAAAAAACTATACTCTAACTTAAGCCACATAAAACTAGGCAGCGCACAGCATATCGTCATTAGTCTAATGGGAATGACCTTAGGCGTATGCACAGCAAGCTACATTAAATCTCAATACTATGGAGTCCAGTGGCATTTCTTTAATCAGGGATTCTCATTTGTATTAGGTGCCTTTATTTGCTTTGCACTTGTTTTTTATTTTAGCTTCAAAGAAACCCAAAAAGACAACTTGCGCTTAAGTGCTGCGCACGCTGAAGCCCAACTCAATATCCTTAAAAACCAGATGCAACCTCACTTTTTATTTAATTCACTCAATAGCCTTAGTGAGCTGATTTCATCCAATACTGAACTTGCCTCTTCACTCACCCAGAATTTATCCGACCTATACAGGGGAATTTTGGAATTATCTAAAAAACAAACCTCCACACTTTCAGAGGAACTTACTATTGTTCGTCAGTATTTAAACATAGAAAAAATTCGTTTTTCAAATCGACTTGAGTTTCAAATTCAAGTTCCCGAGGAATTTCATTCATTTTGCATTCCAAGCCTGCTACTACAAACGCTTGTAGAAAACGCAATCAAGCATGGCATTTCGCAACAACTTCGTGGTGGATCTATTTATATTTCTGCCAATCAAAACCATGAAGGGTTCACTCAGATTGTCGTGAAGAATACTGGTTCAGTACAAAGCGCTACTACAACAGGAACCCAAACAGGCATCAGCAATAGCGAGCAAAGACTTAAACTACTCTTTGGAAGCTCATCAAATATTAGAATAGAATCAGCCAACAATGAAACCATTGTTACAGCTGAGTACCCTACACGTCAGGCTAAGTTATGATCAAGATTTTAGTAGTGGACGATGAAGTGTTGGCTAGGCAAAAAGTGCTGCGTTATCTTCATGAAAGCTCAAAAATTGGAGAGTTCAGTATTTATGAAGCGCAAAATGGCCTAGAGGCTGTGGAAAAAATACAAGCAATTACTCCAGACTTGGTTTTTTTAGATATTCAAATGCCTGGGTTTAATGGTTTTGAGGTACTTCAAAACTGTGGAAATAATAATTTTAAAATTATTTTTCAAACGGCGTATGACGAATACGCCGTTAAAGCATTTGATATCAATGCTTGTGATTACCTCCTAAAACCCTACACACTAGAACGATTCCAGGTAGCACTAAGCAAGGCCTTAAATGCTGGCCAATATGAATCTAAGAACAAAGCCCTTGAATCAAATTTGATTCATGACAAGAAATTTCTAAATAAACTATCCGTTAAAAAAGGCAGTGCCTGGGTAATCGTTGAGACCCAAACTATTCATTATTTTATAAGTAAAGATCACTACACTTTGTTCTATAGCAATCAGTCAGAGCACATCACTCACCTCTCATTAGACAAGCTAGAAAAACAACTCAACCCCGAAGAGTTCATGAGAATCCACAGAAACAATATTGTAAAAATTAGTGCCATCAAGAAAGTTCAATCTGGCGAAAACATGATAGTGGAACTAACAGACGGGACCCTACTTCCTGTTTCTCGGCAAAACAGAAGCACGCTAAAAAACAAGTTGAGCATCTAGACCACTTTCCTCATCCCGCCCTGAAAAAGCGTCAAAAAATACGTAAAATAACGCAGCTGCGACACCAAAAGGTAGGCCGTACCTTTGTTAAACTAGTTGGCATGAGAAATATATTTTTGAGTGCGTTTATTTTAGTTCAATTCGTTTCATCAACTGCATTTTCTAAAGCAAATGTTCAAGAAGAAGTTTACATTGAGGATCCTTCAAGAAAATATTTGCATTTTTTCTTAATGCAAAAAGAACTCACCATCGACCACATGTCGAGAGAAGGCTACGAGGTCTATGGCCCCAAAGGACTTCAGTTGAGGCTCCAGCGCTCAGGAATTTCGTCCGTCCAAAATCATGTCCACACGAATCTTAGCGATTACCCTAGCGCTGAGGAAATCAACGAAACCTTAATTCGTATTCAAGAAAAGAACCCCAACATCACACAGCTTTTTTCTATTGGGAAAAGTACCGAGGGCAGACCACTTTATGTCATGAAAATATCTGACAATGTCAGCACCGACGAACTAGAGCCCGAGTTTAAATACATTGCCAACATGCATGGAGATGAAATTGCCGGACGTCAGCTCATGATCATGCTACTTGAATATCTTGTTGAGCAGTACAACAAAGACCCACAAATCACGAATCTCATAAACAATACAGAAATTTTTATTATGCCGTCCATGAACCCAGATGGCGCCAATGCTCGTCAGCGCGGTAATGGGAATTATTCAGATTTAAATAGGGATTTCCCCGATTTTTCAACAACAGACAACACGAACACCTCAGACAACAGAGAAGCAGAAACAAAAGCTGTCATGCAGTGGCAAAGTAGCCGCAATTTTTCACTGTCAGCAAACTTTCACGGTGGTGCTCAGGTTGTAAACTACCCGTGGGACACGATCCCTGAGAACTTCCCTTTTTACAATTTGGTTAAAGACTTAAGCCTGGAGTACTCAAGACTTAACCCAATGATTAAAGATTCAACTGATTTTCAAGATGGCATTACCAACGGCTATGAATGGTATGAGGTGAATGGAGGCATGCAGGACTGGTCGTACTACTGGCATAACGATTTACAACTTACCGTTGAGTTAACCGATATGAAATGGCCAAGCTACTCAGAAATCCCCCAAGTCTTTGAGGCCAACAAAGAATCACTACTTGCTTACATCAGCAGAATTCATCAAGGCGCAGGATTTGCCTTTCAAGAAGACAAAAATATCTCTGGCACTGTACAAATTCACAAAAGAGCTCCAAGCAGCTACGAATCACTAGGAAACTACCAATTTCACAACTCTGAATTCTACAAAGTGCTGGATCCAGGCTCTTATGTTTTTGAAGTAGAGACGCAACACGGAAAGCAGTTTATTGAGGCTGACGTCATAGCAACACCAAGCACTGGCATTCAAAGCCGTTATAAGAGACTATAAGCAACCCTAAAACGACAATATTTTGACTCACTCAATGCCAGCCTAGATAATGCCGAAACGTAGACATGTTTTTGCTTTTACTCGCGATTTGTATTTTTACTCCTAATGCATTTGCAGAAAGCAAAACACAACAGCATCAAGTCAGCACCACTAAGCCAGCAGATTATTTAAACTCATTACTTAAAAATGAGTGGAAAAAACTAATCCCCGGAAAAACGACAAAAAAAGAAAGCCTTCTCCTTTTAGGTGAGCCAAGTCTTAAAGAAGATGGCAAAAAGAGTTCCGCTCTTCATTACAAATTCAACACAACAATTTACAAATTAAGTTTATATTTTGAAAAAGATGTTCTGAATTATTTTGCTGTGGATTTTAGCGATGAAAACATTTCATTATTAAAAACTCCATTAGAAAGTGACGTATTGCTAAGCAAGAAATCACCAACAAAATTCAGCCATGAAACGGGACGCTACGAACAAATGACAGTTCCTAATTCTAATTGGCTCATTAAATACAATGTTCATCAAAAAACATTAAGAGCTGCTATAAAAACAAGTAAAGGCGCTAAAAAGCAATGAAGCTATTCCACTGCATACTCTTTTTATTAGCTGCACTCGGCGCCAACGCCCATGAAGGTGTCTCCCCAACAACTAGCGGCGAGACTGTACACTTAGAACATTTTAGCATGGATAATTCCGAGCTAAGTCAAACGCACTGTTCAGCATACAACCAAGCAAAAGATGACCCACTTAAGTACTGGTCACAAACTGCCAATCAATGGCTTAAGCAAAAAAAAGTTTCCACCTATTACGAAGACTTTTCATTTTTTGGGAAAAACCTTCGGGGCACCCCTGGTGAAGTCGACGCCTTCAAGGCTCTCATTGATGAAGCCTACTTCAAGGACCGCCCTGAAGATCAAAGCAACATTCTTAGTAAATTAGAAGCTGCAAAATGCCAAAGTGTGAATTGTGCGCTGAGCGCAGTCTTTGGTGAGCAGGAAGCGCCTCTACTGGAATTTATGTACAGGAAATACGGGTACAACGGTTCAACTTTTGGCAGTACTTTGCAAGGAAGAAACGATAAAGACGTTTACCAACCTTGGAAACCTGAACAAATTGCAGATCTCTTAACATCAGCTAGCTTTTTACCTGACGCCTTTGTGCCACTAGAAAAAAATAGACTCTTGCTGCATGTGAAAAATAGCATGAGTTACAGCGATGGCAACACACCTTATGCAAACTCTTCAATACAAGTTTTTAGTAAGCTTGACGGTGAAGCTTTTCCTGTACGTGTCTATGCACTAATTCATGAATTTGGTCATCAGTGGGCACAGTATTCTTCGTCCGATGAGCACCCTGAATGGCTAAAATGCAGCTCTTGGCACAAAACTCCTATTAAAACACGTTCCGGAGAAATAGAAGAAGGCTATTTTTCTGCCGACCACAACAAACATGTCTCACAATACGCCTTAACAAACCCTGCAGAAGATTTTGCTGAGTCATTTGCTGCGTATCGCGTAAGACCAGAGTGGCTTTAAAAAAGAAACCCTGAAAAATACAATTACATTAAAGACCATATTTTTTTAGGCATGGAATTCACTTCAGAAGAAGCATGCAAAAAAAGACCAAGAACCGATGCCATCTCTACAATAGTCAAAAATTACGTTCAGAAAGCCAAAGCAAACCCTGAGTTTATTGAATTTGCTGCCAAATTATGCCTTGGAGAAACTCCTCAATGCGAAAAAGTAGCCTTAGAAGAGTTTTTTAAAGCACATTTCTCACAAAGCGAGCTCATTCAAAAACATCCTCAGGCCTCTCACTCGCAAGGACTTATTGCCACACAATTACTGTCTGAAGAATTAAGCCTACACAGTAACCAAGTAAACATTAAAGCTACAACTGCAGCCATCCAAGATTATAAGAAAAAGTATCTTGAAACTTTAGCAAGCCAATTTCTTCGCTATCAAATGGATGACTATAAAAAGTCTAAAGGCTCTTTTGATTTTTGCAATAAAGAGGCTGTAGAAAATGTTTTTGTATCTGGCCTATTCACCTCAGACACAATACCGCGCATGCAGCTCTATGAATATGACATCACCTACTTCAATAAAATTGATAAAATAAAAATCTGCCAAGACAGCATTGCTCAACTTAAAAAAAGTATTGAGGAAAAAATTAAACTTGCGACAACAACAATTTCACAAGCCGATAGTGAATGGCTATGGTCAGCGTGCTCTGATGAGAAAGCAGAGAACAAATCAGAAGCTGCGTCTATAAGTGAAAGCTGCCCCAAAACTGTTGCCAACGCTCATACACATTTTTTAGAGAACATTTTAAAAGAACATGAACTAAACCATGTAGACGTCAAAGATATCCTTATTAGCAATTCAGCAACCCTTCGCAAGCAATCGGAGAGCTACAGACAAAACGCCCTTACTATCTTGGCACAAACACAAAATGAGCACGAAAATGACTTTAAGAGCAAACTTGAATACACACTAAATGAACCAAAGAATTTAGTTACTTTTCTATCTAACGGGTCAAGCAATTCCTGTCTCCCATATTTACTATTGGGTGCCTTCCCTGAGCTCTCAAAAAGCAGCATCAACTCAGATGCCACCAATACATTCGTTAAAAGCAGTCTGATCAAAAAAACATGCCATCAAGTACTCCATCAAATTACAGATAAATTAAAAAAACAGAATCCAAAACAAGACTTAACAGAATTAACTGCCCTGGCTCATCAACACTGTGCTTATGAGCTTATTGGTCAGACGTGGACAAAGCCAAAATTTGAAGAAGATAGCAAAAACCCAATCAACGCCTGTCTTAAAAAAGTTCAATTCATACAAAAACTAAGTTCTGTTTTTGAAAACGACAAAGATAAAGAAGAAGCCATAAAACTTATTACTCCCAAGCTGTATTCATTAGAATGGCTGAAAAAAGAAGCTGAACCAACAAATACTGAAGCATTGCAACTTTACAACAACTGGCAAAGCCAACAGCTCCACATTTACAAAGAACTTGCCAAGAAAGCATACTTAGACGTTACCGCAGCACCACCAAGCAAAGGCAAATTAGACGACATCAAACGTTGGGCAAAGGGTAAACTTGCCACAAAACCAAGCGCGTACCAGATTTGCGGCGATAAATTCGTTGCACGACTTAAGGAAATCATGAAGGACAAATATACGATTCCTGAATCTACAGCCATGACGTTTCAAATCCAAGCGCAAGCCTACTGCAGAGAAAGTCTCTTCACTGCTAAGTAAAATTATTCTTGGGATTTATCGTCGTACCAAAAGTAACGCCAAATTCTTTCAGCCAATGTTTCCTCAAAGTTTGTGCTAGAAACAAGTTTTTCATAAACATAAGCATCTTTAATAATGTTGTAATATGAAAGCGGCTCTTTAAACTTTACGCTAGGGTGATCATGTGGCGTATACAAAACCAAATGGCTCAATTCATGAGCAATGTTTCCTACAGCCTCACCAAATCTTGCTTTAAAATGAGCAGGACAAACATGAATGCGATTATCTACAGGCATGTGTGATTCATTAATGTCCACGTACGCCTGTGCACTAGATTGGCATGTTTTGTTGCTTTCAAGTTTCTCGCACCGAAATGTGTACGGTTTTTCTAATGCTTTTTGCAGAATTGCAAAGTTTTTAAGCAGCTTTGAATGAATGTATGTATAAGTCAGCTGAGCATCAGGGAGATTGGGATTGGCCTCAGGAAACTTCTTTTTTGAAATGAATACCTTCTCAACAGTCTCATAACGATAAAGCGGCAAACCACTTTTCTCATTTAACAGATATCTCAATTTAACTTTAAGTAGATGGACTTGGTTTAGTAAATCTTGCTTTTGAGCTGAACTGCATTTTTCAAACGACAGGTTACCTTCATTAGCCATGCTCATTGATGAGCTTAGAACCAACAGCAACCTTAAACGCATGAACACATCCCGCACTTGCTTTAGCCAACAATCATCATGACAGTTGTTTAAAGCTGCTAAGGGTATAGGTGAGCCGTCTATGTAAGGTCAACTCATGCAACCTTAATAGCACTTACAGGGTATGTATTTAATTTTACAGGAGTTATTTTACAACTTCCACGCCGGTAGCAAGAAACTCAGTACGTGTGGTTGGCCCTGAAACCTTTTCAATTTCTTCTTTGGTGGCTTTAGCGTCTTCTAAGAAATGCTTTAACTCTTTTTCTGAAACAGTTTTTTCAACTGTGACAGCACTCATGCGTATTGTTTTACCTTTAAGATTTGTGGGCACAAAAAAACCGTAGTCTTTAAAACGCACAAAAGACTCTTTACCTTCAGTGGTTTCCACTCGCATCCAGCAACCTTTTTTAGGACAGACTTCCAGAACTTTGGCTTCTACAATTTGGTCATTTTGAACTGTTCCCAAGGGCGCACCAAATTGCGTCTGCTGAGCCGTCTTCTTGGCCTTGGCCCCATGATGGTCATCGCAAGAAAAGGACTTGGTGGAAAGAGTCAGTGAAAAAAGCATTGCCGGAAGAATGAACATTGTTTTCATACTATTGCTTATAAATTGCAATTACTGAATTGTCAGCTATGTGCGGTCTTTAAAATTAACCAGCTTTGTTTTCAAAGTACTGCAAATCAATAAAAATGGCCGCAGCTAAAAACAATTGCTTATCTTCTTGGCTTAGTGATGGGTCCTCAAAATCAACAAGGAAGTTATCGCCATCCGTCATAAGCTCTGAGAATAAGCCAGACCATTTTTTACTCACCACCCCGACCTGCTTGCCACTGCGATAAAACGGGAAAGTCCAAATTTTCCAAATGGGAGAGGCTACTTCCATTCGTAAATTACCCTTAGAGTCTAAAACATCAAACTTTTTGTACAGAATGGAAAAACGTTGTTGTATGGCACCAATAAAGTCACCGTTTGTTAGCTGAACCTCAATGCGCTGAAACAAAATACGAAAGGGATGCTTTGCTACGAAAGCCAATTCTTTGTTGCCGTTAAAAACATGAATTTCAAACGCTCTCCAATGTCCCAGCACCTGACGCAGTAATAAACCTAAAATTCCCTTACCCTGCTCTGCTGCAAAGCCAATGACTTCTTTTTTATCATTTTGAATTTCATACTTGTTACGAGTTTCGAAGCCAAAAAACTCCGCCATCTCACGACGCTGTCTAACAAATAATTTTTGATACGAAGAAAGATTCATAATGCGCTACTAATTTTTGCTATGAACTTCAGTGTTTTGTTCAGACTCATCTAATTTAACTGCAGACAGATTAATTTCATTCAATTGCTCAACGCTTACGTTGATTAAATTTTTAAAATTAAACCCACGATCAATAAGATTCACTAGAGTTTCAACAATGGGAGCCTGACGATATATGAATTGCTTCCCAGCAAAATCCACCGTAATTCCAATTCTCGGAAGAAACGTGAGTCTCTTTAAATTTGATGGTTTTGCTTTTTCTAAACTAATTTGGCTAGCCATAAAGCTCCTTAAACTGCGTTTATTTTATTTTGATGTCTTAGCATTACTTACCAATGAAGCTACTGTTTTTTGTTTACTCACCCACAGTTAGCTTAATTACTGGGCATCCAGCAAGGCTTTAAATGGCAAATCTGCAGGGCGAGTGGCAGCAGAGCCAACAACGCTCGAGTGGCACTTCAAACATGTTTGAGAGTTGTTTCCGTGCTTTCCATTTACAAAAACCATCTGGCCTGTTTTTTTATTAAAGCGCACAGTTTCATCGTGCATTGAACGGCCATTCGTCCTATCAAAAGCCTTTAAAACCACTTCAATTTCATCATTTGAAACTTTTTTTCTATAACTAACAGCGCCCGTAATTCCACCGTAACCTTCAGCGGAAATCACCATATCGGCACCCGTCTTAGTACTAACCTTTTGTGTAGAAGTGTATCCTGCACCTTCCATTTCCCTATTTAAACGAGCCAGAGTTTCTTGCTCCACCTTATTGATGGCTTGTGCAAAACTTGGGCTGGAATTTAATTCTTTTTGAAACGATTTTCTCTCTAACTCTCTACGTTCAAACATTTGAGTAAATGGCGCAAGCTTCGCTTCTCTTGCATTAATTTGTTTTTGTAATGTTTCTGCTTGCGAGAAAAATGCTGGATCGTTCATTTTATTTCTCAAATCTGTAATCTCAGCTTGTATGGCTTTAGCTTTAGTTTCTAACTCTTCACTAATATCAGAGACGCGCCTAAAATGTTCATTGTATTCAGCTCGACGCTCAATAGGTTGCTCTTTAGGAAGAGCCGGCGGTGTAGATTTGGTATCGTTCGTTGCCACTGCAGTTTTTTTCCATGGCCATGGAAATCCTGTAAAACCAAGATCCTGAGTTCGTGCCGCCGCTCGACGCGCCTCTTCAGTACTTAAGCCTTGCTTTTCAAACAATGCAATGAGTGCAGAGTTCTTTGCTTGAATCTGAGCGTCTGTGTAATTGGAAACATAGCGCCCTGATTGGGAATCCAGAGCAAAGCCAGCTGCTTCGCCATTTCTTCCTTTTTCACCCAAACCTATGCGGTGAATACGATCCAGCTCTTTGGCAAACTCTGCTTGATTCTTAGGCTTCACCTCAAGTCCGATAGCCTTAAGTTCTGCAAGTGCTGCCTCTGTTCTTTGGCTAGAATTCAATGCAGCACGCTCATCAGCACTTGGCAATTTTTTCTTCCCGCTTTGCAAATCATTTAAAAGTTGTTTTCTATCAGAATGAACTTTTGAGGAAGTATTTTTGTGATTCGTTGGCTGCCTGAGAGTTGCCGATTGCACCCCCTTAAATGTAGTGAATAAAGTCACAGCAGTGTCGGCAGCAGTATCAATTTCTTTTAGATCAGAGTCCATCCGTACTTGATCGGCCGCATCTTGATTGCCAGAAAGCTCAAGTCGCTTAGCATCCAACTCCGCACTCTGCGATTCTAAATATCCTAATCGCTGAGTAACTGCGGCATCAGCCGCACCTTTGGCAAGTAATCCTGTGCCCAAAGTTTTTGCACCAGTTGAAAATGCCGTTGTAGCAGTAGTTACAGTTGTTGCTGTAGCGCCAGTAGCTGCAATTGCGGCAGGGGCTAAAACAGGAATGGCTGCAATACCTCCAGCAATTAGACCGCCAACAGCCGCCGAGTGCAAGGATTGCTTGACCATCTGAGGGCCGGCCTTATCAAGCTCAGCTGCAAGAGTGCAAAAATATGATTCCTCTTCACGAGTGGAAACAATTCCAGATCGCGCCGCTGTTTTTGCAGTTTGCATGGAAAGCGTAAAACCTGCTGCACCACTTGCGCCAATTAGCGAGCTTCCCCCAATTAAAATTGATGCACTCCCTGCAAATGTGGGTGCAGCGGATGCTGCCGCCATTACAGGTCCTGCTGCGCCACCTGATGCCACAAGTAAGGCAAGACCTGTAGCGCCTATAGCGGTAGCTTTAGCAGCACCTCTAGTTTTTTCTAAACGTGCCGTGATGGCATCGAGCGATTCACCCTTTTGAGCCAAAGCATTGTGAACCGTTTGTTGAAGCGCACGAACTATACTGCGTTTTTGTTCTTGAGCGAGATCAGGATTTGCCATGATTTTTGCAGTTAAAATATTTAGCCTATCCGTAAGCTGGTTGGCTGCATTTGTAAAATCGCTATTTTTTCCTTGAGTTGACTTATTGTACAAATAATTGGGGATTCCTGCGGCGACTGGAGAAAGAGAGGAAACATACTCGCGAGCGACATCAGTGCTTGTGCGCACCCCTTGATTGAACTTCGAAAACCCTTTCAAAGATTTATCTAGTGCTTCAAATTCTTTACGTACGCCAGCTCCTTGCAACGACGTTGCGACAACACGCAAACGTTCTTGCTGAATGCCTGCAAGTAGAGCTACTAACGCACGCCTGGAAAGCCTAGGAGTCAGCAAGTCTAAGGTTTTTTTAATTTGCGACTCATACTGTTCAGGTGAGCTTTTGCGTATGTCTTCAATGGATAAAAAACGTTTTTTGAACTGATCAATTTGAGCCAACTCTTCTTTGCTTAAATCGCTCCAACATCGAGAAGCATCGCCAACTAACATCTCTGGTTTTAACGAATGCTCAGATGTTTGATGGGTATCCACAGAATGCGTTTGCGCAAAAATATTGGCTGAAATGATGACAAAAACAAAAGAAAAAAAGGAAGCCAGCCTCTTCACCTTATAATTGTACTCTGGCTCCCATGTGTATACTGTGAAGATTTCGTTAAGATTGGCCGATTTTGCGCGGACCTACCTTGCTGCCGCGTCTTTTAGAATTAACTCCTTTACAGCTTGGACTCGCCTTGAAAGCGGGCTTCCTAAACGTTGGCAGAGATAAAGTGGTTTTTTCACAGATTTTCCTGTGTTGTGAATTTTGAGCCGCCGAGAGTTAAGCATTTCTAAAGGTTCTCGAGGAAAAATAGTGACCCCAACCTTGCGTTCAATGAGCTGAAAAACACCTTCCATATTGTTAATGCGAAACTTAACATTGAGCTCATGAATTTTGTCGGCACAATTCTTAAAGTGCGCACCAATCCATCGCTGAAATATGACTTCTGAACCCACATAATCAATAAACGGAATTGTTTTAAAAGCCTTCCACGAATCAAGCGGTACTTTTAAATCGGGATGAGACACAAGAACAAATTCTTGATGGAACAGCTCCTCACATAAAAAATGTCGTGGGTCCAAAGTTGCGCCTGTAATCCCTAGATCCATACGTCCTGCACTCAGCTCACGCTCTTTCACTTCTCTTGGTCCATAAACAAAATCCACCGAGATCTCAGGATGTTTTTGCTGCCAAGCCACCACGGCTGGCAATAATACGACTCCATAACTCCCCGGAGCTCCCACCACGACTTTTCCTGAAAGCTGCAAATCGCCATCGCGAATATCATGGATCAAGTCATCCATTTGTGAAAGCCAGCTTCCTGCAGAAGCATATAAGCGCTCCCCTACAGACGTAGGGGCAATATTACGGCCTTCGCGTCTAAATAAGGGAATTCCAAAAATTTCCTCAAGGCTTGAAATATGCTGACTAACTCCCGACTGGGTCATCCCCAAGTCCTTAGCCGTCATCGTGAAATTCTTAGTCTCATAAGCCCGACAAAATGTTTTTAAAAAAATAGGCGAAATAAAAGGCTGCATATTCATTAAAATATATGATTGATTTAATCAAATCAAATAATTTTACTAATTAATATGAAATCACTATGGAATGCCTCAGCTTAACTTCAATGGAGGATCACATATGCCCAACACCCAATTTACAGAAAAACAGCTTGATGTACTTACACTTACAGAACCACTTGCCTGTGTCATACACGCCTACCGACGACTGCCTGAAAGCCTAAATCTTCAAAGTGCTTTAATTTTAGGAGGTGGCCCAATAGGCGTTTTGCATGCTCTGGAAATCCAAAGACGATACTCGCATGTAAAAACTACGGTTGTTGAACCAAATGAGGCTCGTAGAAAAACCATTCAAAAACGATTTTCTGAATTTACAGTTCTTGAAAATGCCACAGGGTTAACAGGTTTTGACCTCACCGTAGTCGCAACTAGTGAAGCAACAGCAAATTTGGATGCCATTAAGTCAACTTCCGACGCGGGAATTGTTTTACTTTTTTCTGGATTAAATCATCGCCAAGACAGTGACCTACCCACTTTTGAAGGCATTAATTTTGAAACCGTTCACAGAAATGAGGAGATTCGCGTTGTGTCTCGCCGTATTCGGCTAATTGGTTCTTCTGGCTACAACCACTCTGATATTGAATTTTCACTCAAACAAATTAATTTGCTCCCAGAATATTACTCACGCGTACAAACAAGCATTGTGAATGAATTGCACAGCCAAATAGTAGGAAATCAGAAACTTGAAAAGCCAGTCATTGAAACTATGCTAAATGAAAAAGAATTTTACATGCCTGAGTTAAAAACAGTGTTTCGTCTTGATGGTGAGACAAAAAATTTATCCATCACTCCAGACTCAACTCTTACGCGCGCTAGGCTCGTTGAAACAACAATGACTCCACAACCTGCACCTGGTCACGTAAGGCTAAAAATGCTTCGTGCCAGCATTTGTCAAACTGACCGCAGGGTCTTGCAGGGAACCAAGGCATCTCAAAAAACAGATACACTTATTCTAGGGCACGAGGGCATAGGACAAGTGGAAGCAGTTAACCCAAACAGCTCAGCTTCAATGCTCATAGGTAAAACTGCTGTCATTCTTCCACACTACCTACAAGCAAATGATGATCTTGCACTTCGCGGCTTAGGATTTTTATCAAAAAAAATGGAACACCTTGGAATACACCGAAATGGCTTATTAGCAACGTATGTAGATATACCCGAAAGCTGCTTATTCATTATTGATTCACACATTAAACAAGAACGTCTTTGCGCTTAAAGACCAAATCATATGTCTATAGAAATTTTCTTCATTGCATTAACCTCTGCTCTGGGCAACGCAGCCAATTCATTACTTGGGCATGCGGCACTTAAAACCAAGCAATCAACTGCAGTTGATGTTGCTTTAATGAGCTTAATTCCTAGTTTCGTCATGGCACTCATTATTGGAATTCCTCTTATCAATGAAATGAGTGCTCTAGTGTTGGGATTAATGATTGTAAAAAATTCTCTATATGGAATTGGATTCTACCTGCGATACAAAGGCTTAAGCCAAATTGGTGCCTTCCAAGGCTCTTTTCTTGCTGGAGTGCAACCAGTTTTAGTCAGCATATTATCTTTGCTACTGCTTCGTGAAAACCTAGAGTTGCGCCAATGGCTTGCACTAGCTCTTGTTGCTGGGGCATTACTTGTTCCAATATGGAAGGAGAAATTATCCCGCACTAACATTCTTAATTTTGCTTTATTGCCAGCGCTCTTATTCTCAGTTGTCATTGTATTTGATCGCTGGATTTTGCTTAACAAACTATGCCCATATAACTTTTTTGCACTAGACAAAATAATTTTATTACCCGTAGTTTGGCTAACCCTTGGCTTGGGTAAAAACTTTGGCCAAGTTAAACTACATCTGGAGAAATCTTCATCTTATTTTTGGTTACTCACGCTGGGCTTAACGTGGGGAGTGGCCTCTTACACCTATGGGGTGTCTTTGAGTGGAGAAAAAACAGCAATGGTTGTGCTATTCCGAAATCTCGCATTTCCCATTAGCGCTCTGCTGAGTGTGGTATTTTTTGCTGAGCCTTTAACTAGAAGCCGTGCATTTTCTATTTTTCTGATTATCTCAGCTTGCGCCATAGGATTGTGAAATTTGGTCGGCATGGCGGGATTTGAACCCACGACCTCTTCGTCCCGAACGAAGCGCGCTACCAACTGCGCTACACGCCGCCGTTATAGTGTATTTTCTTTGGCCTCTGCCTTTTTATCATCAGCTTCATCCAAACGAAACTCAGGCTTTTTGAGTCCACTACCAACAATTTTCATGGTGTGAAGAATTCCTTCAGCCTGCTTAACCATGTAGTCTTTTTTTATGCGCTCCTCAATAGACAAGGTCGCCTCTTTTTCTTCCTTGGACTGCGCTTCACGGTCTTTGTTGGCTGCCACATCACCCTGCTCATTCTCAAAATGGCGCTCTAAATCAGCCTCACGCAAACGTTTATTTTTCTTCTTAGCGTCATCCACAACTTTCTGATCAATATCTAATATTTCCACATCAGGAGTAATCCCCTTGGCCTGAATGGAATTTCCCGAGGGGGTGTAATAGCGCGCAATCGTAAGCTTCAACCCTGCATCATCGGCCACAGGAATGATGGTTTGCACAGATCCCTTACCAAAGGTTGTATTGCCAGCAACAATGGCTCGCCCGTAATCTTTAAGCGCACCAGCTACAATTTCACTTGCCGAGGCTGAGCCACCATCCACCAACACCACCGTAGGCACATCAATAATTTTGCGACCCTTCTGCGCAAACTCAGTTGATTTTTTTGATTTATCACGACCAATCGTGTGCACCACCGGGCCTTCATCAATAAACAAATTCACAACGCCCACAGCTTCATCGAGCAAGCCACCAGGGTTTCCTCTTAAATCCAAAATAACACCTGTGACATCGCCAACTTTCTTTTTCATTTTTTCGTACGCCAATTTCAAATCCTGAGTTGTCCGTTCTTGAAAAGACGATATGCGAAGGTAAATCATATCCCCATCCAGCAAAAATGATTTCACTGATTGCACGCGGATTTGTTCTCGCTTCAAAGAAAACTCAATGGGCTTGTCGGCACCCTTTCTTGCCACAGCAATATCGATTTTTGAACCGATATTTCCACGCATCATAGCAACAGCCTCAGGAAGCGACATGTCCTTGGTGGCCTTGCCATTGATTTTCACAATCATATCTCCTGAGAGCACGCCTGCTCTTGCAGCAGGCGTATCATCAATTGGTGCAACAACTGTAATCATTCCACCCTTAAGACTCACTTCAATGCCTACACCACCAAATTTTCCCGTGGTTTCCTCGCGCATTTCACGATACACCTCAGGAAGCAAATATGCTGAATGCGGATCCAATCCATCAATCATTCCACGCAATGAATTATCTATTAAACTTCTAGATTTCACTTCTTGCACATAGTTGGCTTCAACGTATTGCAAAACTTTGGCAAAGTTTTCCAAATCTTTGTAAGGAGCCTTATCTGCTGTTGCACGAAAGTTAGTAAGACTTCCCATGACAAAGCCAACAGCTAGTGCAATTAAAATAAAAAGAAATGAGCCCCACTGAACAATTCGATTCATAGTTCTATTATACGAAACTCTGCGCCCAACTAAAGGTGCAGCTGGGACAAGACTTTTGACGAAAGAAATTGTCTTGGATTCACGGCGACCCCGTTCTTGCGAACTTCAAAGTAAACTTTAAATGAGCTTTGCCCTAAGATGGTGCCGCTCTTCACCTTCACGCCTTTTTTAATGAGATCGCTAGGCTGCGGGACCAAATTCCCGTAAAGCGTCATATTCCCGTCACCATGGTCAACAATCACAACTCTTCCACGACCCGCAACATCCCCATCAAAAGCAATCACACCATCAGCACATGCTTTGATGTCTTTTTGAACATTGCTCACCCACCAGCCACTTGAAGGCCACTCAATTCCTGTTTCAGGATCTTTTCTCAAACCAAAATCTTGGATCATCTGCAGGGAGGCAGCCTCTGGAATTAATTCAAAGGGCGCAGCCTTACAGTGATTGATTTTAATTTTGTTGCTTAACTTAATGTCGCTAGGCTCAGTTTCAATGCGGCCAAGTGATTGATCGCCTCGCATAGATTCTAATTGCTCTTCAAGTTTTTCAATAATACGAAGATCTTCTTTTAGAGCAATTTCAAGCAAGCGCTCGACACCATTTTTAACTTTAATCTTAGAATCTGCTTTTTCCCACGGGTGCCTCAATGAGTATTCTTGCGAATTGAGTCTATGAAACGCTTTTGCTTTTGCTCGAGCCTTAGCCTTCACTTCATCAAGTTTTTTTTCAAGATTTTGAACGGCAGCTTCTATGTCAAAAGCAGAGCTGGTCACGGGAACTTGTTCAGTTCCTATAGCAGAAAAAGCAATAGAGGACTGAAAACCCAACAACAAAACCGCTGTTTGTTTCCAGAACTGATTTCTCATGTTTATCAAGTCTCCGATGCCGGACGGTTAATCACAGGCCATGTGAAGAACGCGCCTGCTAGTGAAGCTAAAATTCCCAGCGCAATTAATTCCAAAGACGACGCAAAAGAAAGCGATTGGACTATAAATCCCTTAGGCAAAAAAGCAGAAGAGTACTTAGGAATCACAATATGCACCATGAAGACAATGAAACCAACTGAGAACAACCCACCCAATAGACCAAAAATAAATCCCTCAATCATAAAAGGCGTAAAAATCCAAAACTTGGGGGCTCCTAAGATTTTCAATGTTTCCACTTCTGGCTTGAAGCTTTCAAATGCCAAGCGCATCAAGTGACTAACCAACAAAGCAACAATTAAAAATACAATAAAGAATAATCCTGTTGCCCATGAAAATACGCGCTTATCGAGTGCAGAGCCTGAGGAAGCTGATGCTAGCCAACCATGCAAACCTTCATCAACATCTAAAACACCAGGAATGGCTCGCAATGTGTTCACAGCACCCATGAATAAATTTCTTTCAACAGTGTTTTGAGTCATGTTCACTTTGAGAGTCGTTGGCAAAGTATCACCCTCAAAAAGCTTGGAGAGCGTTTCACCAAATTGCGCCTGTAGGTTTTCAATGGCTTTTGCCTGAGGCACTAGCTCAATGCTTGTGAACATTTTATCCATTAAAATTTTTGTTTTAATTTTCTCAAGTCCTGCAGAGTCCAAAGTGGAGTCAACAAATACTGTGATGGCCGGGCTAGCGTTTGCAGAATTGACCTCTTGCTCAAGCTTCACGCGCTCCAAATTTTCTACTAGCATCCAAAACAAACCCAGAACCGTCAAAGCAGCAGTAATGGACATCAGCGTTGTGAGCGAAAGTACGGGTTGTCTCCATATGTTTTTCAAATTCATAAGCGTCTCCTAAAACTAACCTCTCTGAGTGGGGTCTGTGTTCTGACCCGCAGACCAAAAACGAGGCACTTTGTAAGCTTTTGAAAATTTGTTTGCAGAATCCTGAGGCAGACTTCCGCCAACCAGTTCTAAAACACGGCCGCCAAAATCGCGCACCAGGCTCATATCATGAGTCGCAATGAGAATGGTCGTGCCATGACCTTTGAGTTCTCTAAGCATACGAATCAAGGAGCGTGCGGTAACGGGATCCAAATTCCCTGTGGGCTCATCGGCAACAATGAGCGATGGACAAGTCACAATGGCGCGAGCAATTCCTACGCGCTGTTTTTCTCCAGCGCTCAAGGCAAGAACGTCGCCTCTGGCGTGGTCGCGCAATTGCACAACTTCTAGAATTTCATTCACTCGACGTTCACGTTCTTTTTTTCCTAACTTTAAAAAATGCAAAGGTAGCTCAATGTTCTCAAAAACATTCAACGTCGATAAAAGGCGATGATCTTGGAAAATAATTCCCACCTGCCTGCGCAAATCGCGGCGAGCAGATTCACTGAGCTTTGAAACATTTCTTCCTAACGTGATGACCTCTCCTGCGCTGGGATTATCAAGCCCAAGCGCCAAACGAATCAGCGTTGTTTTCCCCGCACCTGAGGGTCCCGTTAAAAAAACAAATTCCCCGGCCTGCAATCTCAGGGAGACTCTCATCAGAGCCTGCAACCTGTGGGCAGTTTTATCTACAGCGTCATTTTTGACGTTAAACTCCCTATCGACATCTTTCATTTCAAGCACAAAAGGCGTGTATGTAGTTGCTCCGCTCATACCTCTATTGTAACTAATGTTAATGATGGAGCACAAGAGTCAAGCTATTGATGTCAAAGATAGAATTGCAGAACTCGTCAAAAAATTGAACAACTAGTCTTAGTAATACTTCCTAAACGAGCATCAAAAAACTGACGTCCTTCAAAAGGCCATTTTTTTAGTAAACAAATTTAGTTCAAAATTATAAATTGCAGCTAAAATCATAGCCATGAAACACATTACCCATCTCAAGCTAGTTATTAGTGTCGCTTCTTTTTTCCCCATCCTAAAGGCCAAGTGCGATGACTTCTGCCAGGTTCCATTCAAACAATTTTACAAACAAATGAAGGTTAGCCAAACACGAAGTGGTGGCAGCTATGGCACAAGAAAGCGAGTCTTAAGCTCAGCTGAGATACGCGTTATTGAAGAGACTGCACCTAAGATGATTAGACAAATATGGCTCGCCATAAAAAAAGTTGAGAAAAGTACGTATGCCTCAGGCGGCAAAGTTCACATAGAGACGTATACCCTAGCTGCACGTAACGATCTAAAAAAAGAAATTGAGCCTATCATTAGACGCCGTTTCGCAGATATGGGTTTAGCCGACACATCAGCCTTGCATGAATTTACTTACTCAGTCCTGCATTCACCAGCTATAGAATTGCGAACTGAAGACGACCTTCTACGAATGTTTTATAACGACTTGCAATACCATTGGCTCATTGAAAGTTACTGACCTCGAATCGATTTTCACCGAAAAGCGTGCCAACTGTTGCCCCGCCCCGACCTCTATTGTAACTAATGTTAATGATGAGCGATCACAAACAAGCAGCAGCAAAAGTTAAAATTGCGGAACTCGTCAAGCAGCTGAATGTTTGGGCGTACGCCTATTACGTTGATGACAATCCGCTGGTCCCAGACAAAGCCTATGACGATGCTCTAAATGAATTGCGCGCATTAGAAGAAAAACATCCTCAATTTAAATTACCAGACTCACCCACCTCACGAGTCGGAGCGCCAGCACGCAAAGAATTCACAAAACATCGGCATCTTGAACCTATGTATTCTCTGGCAAACGCCTATGATGTGGGTGACATTCAGGGATTTTTCGATAAAGCCCGCCGTTTTTTAAAACTATCCGAACAAAACATACTGGAAACCATAGTCGAAGAAAAAATGGATGGTCTTGCACTAAGCCTAACCTATCAAGATGGCCTCTTAATTCGCGGTACGACCCGTGGTGATGGAGAAGTCGGCGAAGACGTCACTGACAACGTCAAAACCATCCACGACATTCCGCTTCGACTTCGTCAAATTCCTGACGCCCTTAAGGGCACCGTTGAAGTTCGTGGCGAAGTTTACATGGAACTTGAGGCTTTCGAAAAACTCAATTCAAGACTTGAAGCAAATAGTGAGAAAACCTTTGCTAATCCTCGCAATGGTGCAGCTGGATCGCTTAGACTTTTAGATTCCAAGACTGTAGCTACGCGCCCACTTCGTTTTTTTGCTTATCAAATCACAAAAGCAAAATTAAATCAGTCTGCTGTTCTTGAAACTCTGCAAACTGCTGGCTTCCGAGTGAATGCAAAAAATAAAATCGTCCGCAGCATGCCTGAAATCCAAAAACTCATTGAAGAATACGAAGCCATTCGAAAAAAGGGCAATCTAAAATACGACATTGATGGCCTAGTTTTCAAAATCAACGACCATAATCTTGCTAAAGACCTAGGCTACATTGCCAACTCTCCACGCTGGGCCGTGGCCTATAAACTTGCGCCCATGGAAGCGCTGACAAAAATTACAAGCATTCGTGTGCAAGTAGGAAGAACTGGGTCCATCACGCCTGTTGCAAACCTTGAGCCGGTGAAAGTCTCCGGAGTTGTTGTTTCAAATGCAACACTTCACAACGAAGAGCAAATACGGGTCAAAGACGTTCGCGAAGGAGACACCGTTTGGATTCGACGTGCAGGAGACGTCATTCCTGAAGTTGTCAGAGTGGATGTTTCAGCGCGAAGTAAAACCTCTACGCCATTTGAGATGCCCAGCAAATGCCCTGTTTGCGCAACAAAACTAGAAAAAAGCAAAAGCTCAATTTATTGCCCAAACCAAAACTGCCCTGCTCGTGTCTCAGAGCGTATTCGGCATTATTGCTCACGTGACGCCATGGACATTCGCGGACTTGGTGCGCAGATTGTTGAAAAACTTCTAGAGCTTGGCTTTGTAAAAACCATTCCCGACATTTACCGACTGCACAAACGCAGACCAGAACTCATAGAAATAGAGGGATTTGGTGAAAAATCAATCGACAAACTCTTACAGTCCATTGAAACTTCAAAAGAACAAACCCCGGCGCGTTTTTTATATGCTCTAGGAATTGAATTAGTTGGAATAACCACAGCAGAACAACTCATTGCCCATTTTGGCTCCATTGAAAAACTATTCGCCGCAAGCAATGAAGAACTTCTGAAAGCTCCCAATGTCGGCGGTGAAACAGCAACTGTGTTAATTGAATCTGCCAAGAATAAAACTCTACAAAAAGAACTAGAGGAATTGCGCAAACTAGGTCTTCAAAAACCATTTTCTGAAGTGGAAAGAAAATCCACCCATGAAAAAGGTCCACTTAGCGACCTCACATTTGTGATTACAGGAACACTCTCGCGCCCTCGCAATGAAATTCGCGACGAGCTAAAAGCTCTTGGGGCAACCGTCACAGATTCCGTTTCAAAACTGACGGACTATTTATTGGCTGGAGAGAAGGCCGGATCAAAACTTAAAAAAGCAGAATCCCTTGGGGTCAAAGTCATTGGGGAAACAGAACTCAAACAAATCATTACAGGAACGTCGACAAACTAATATAATACAATCGGTCAACGCCAATGCCTGCGCCATTGCCCAAGTTGACGGCATAAGTTCCCATTTCTAATTCGCCCTTCCAAAGTCGCCCACCAATGCCGCCACCTATATTTCCTTTATAAAAATGACCACGCAAAGCAGCCATAAACCAACTTCGAGGTTTCACAGCCAGCTCCACTCCCGCAGCCATTCGCTCATATACACTATTGACGGGGACCAAGACATCTTTCCATTCAAAACTAAAGGTGGGATACAACGAACCCAAACCAGTCATCGTAAATCCTGTACCAAAATGCATTTTTCGTTTCATTCCCGGTGGTCGCGCTCCTGCCAATGCACCACTCAAACCAAGTGAGCCTGGGAATCGGGTCCCAACAGAGTTTTCCAAAACAATTCCCCATAGTGGTTTAATTCCGAAGTCTTCATAATAATTATAGGGACCAAATTGCCCCTGCAAACCAAAATCAGCATCATAGCCATAACCAGCACCCGCATTGCTTTTATTGGCTTCAATGACTTTATCGGCGCCTTTTTGCAATTGAACAATGGAGTCGTTTTCTAATACAAGTGCCCAACCAACTCTTGCCATGAAGGGCCGAACAACAACACCAGCACGCAATTTGTTTTCAAAAAATGACTTCGCTATACCAATCGAAATAAAGCTATCCATGGTATACGTCGTTTTAGCTTGAGCAAAAAAAAGCGAGGGCACTCTCAAACGCACAGAACCATTCACAGCTAAAGGGTTAATGGCAACGGCCATTCCCTTGCGAAACCAACCAAAACCCATCATGTCCGCACCAGCTGAAAGTCCAGTGCCATCTAAGACTCGCAGTTGTTTAGCAATGGAGTTGGTTGCCGTTCCATCTGATGTTTTTAAATCTTTTGTTTTTTTTGTGATGGTCAACAGCTCTTTTGACACTCGAGCATTCACCCAATCAAACAAACGCAACTGCCAAGTCTCAATTTGAGCAAGCCCAGCGGGGTTGAAATAAATAGAACTGTAGTCGTCCGAAATGGCGGCCATGGCCCGGCCCATGGAGAGCCCTCGTGGCGTTACGTACAAATCAGATGCCCACGAGCCAGCACTCCACATCAACAAAAAACCCAAACTTATTTTTTTGATTGTTGTGTGGGCAGTCACTCCAGGCTCCATGCTATTTTTTATTTAGCTTCGGCTCACAAAAAGCATCAATCTGCTTATAAAAATCTTTTAACGTTTTAGAGTTTAGCCACTGCACACGCGAAGCACTCTTCATGAGCGATTCATCTTGCAAACCAAACATCATCATCACTTCATCTTTTGCCATGGAATCACGCTTCATGATTCGCTTCAAACGATCCGGCTCAGATGCGGAAACCAGAACAATGCCAGCTAGCAAATTATGAAAGCCTGACTCCACCAAACGCGCTCCCTCAACAAAACCTAATGCGACGTTTTTTTCTTTCCACTCTCTCATAATGTTTCGGATGTAATTCACAATTAACGGATGCAAAATGCTTTCTAGCGTGTCACGATCGCGCGGAGTAAGCATCATTTTTTTTCGCAACGCTTTGCGATCCAAGTTGCCAAGATTATCGAGCACTGATGGGCCAAACGCCCTCAATATTTTTTCAAAACCCTCTTTACCCACAGGAGTGTGCCGATCCACAACAAGGCGCGAAACCTCATCGGCATCAATTACGGGACACCCCTTCTCTTTTAAATATTGAATAGCTGTTGTTTTTCCCGATCCAATGACTCCAGTAATTCCCCAAACTTCCATAGTAAGCTAAGATTAACCTATGTCGGTCGATTTCTATAGGTCCCTAGGACTAGAACTTGCTGGAGCCAAAAGCGACCGCACCGCACTCGCCATTCTTGACTATTACCCCAAGAGCCAACGCCTTATATTGGTTGACGTGAATAGCTCACTCCATGAAACCGATGAAGAAAATGGAGACGAGGTCCTCATTGCGGCCCTAAACAAAGCTGCCGAATGCAAAAAAGGACGATTGACCGGAATTAGCATCAGCGCTCCCATGAGTTTGCCACCATTTTTTCTAGGCGCACAAGGCGTTGGTGAGAGCAAATGGCTAAAAAGAATTTGGACGCACCTGAAAACGCCTAAGCCGAAGCCTTTTTTAAACTATCTACAGCGACCAGCTGAAGTTTACTTGAAATATTTAAGCCCCGAGAACTTTGAGATACCTGAAGCGCTAGGCTCTAACATGGCTCCTCTAACAGCCCGCGTCCAATTCTTAGAAAAAAATCTTCCACAAACAGCCATTGAAACCTATCCCAAGGGCGTGGTGCGTCGAATCTGTAGCAATTTGGGCTTAGCTAAAAATTTAGCTCGTTATTACACCGACTTTGATAAGGGCCTGCCTTACAGAGAAGATTTTATTTTGCAAATGCTACACAATTTGCCGCAAATTTTTATGTATGACCGCGACATGGAAAAGATCACCTTTCAGTTGAATCACTTCCACGCTTTTTTCGCAGCTTTCAATCAGCATCTTTATTATGCTAAACAAACAGAGAAACCTCCCCAAGATTTTCCTAAAAAGGCAGCATGGATTCACATTCCTGCTCAGGAAATCAATTGGGATAAGGTGTTTTTTTAAAACATTGAAGAAGGGACGTGTATTTTGTCTTTAGTTTTTATTGGTATAGGTATTTTTCTATTGCTCAATTGCTTTGTCACAGTTCAACAAGGAACTTGTGCCGTGGTGACAATGTTCGGAAAGTACCGTCGAGTCATGCATGCGGGTTTGAACATACGAATTCCCATTATTGAAGCCATTTTTAGGCGAATATCTTTGCAAAACCAGGCGGAGGAGTTGGAGTTCCAAGCCATCTCTCTTGATCAAGCAAACGTTTTTTTTAAAGCCATGATTTTGTTTGGCGTTGTCGATCATCGCGATGACACCATTAAAAACGTAGCCTTCAAGTTCATCGACAACCACAGCTTAATGCGCGCGTTGATCCGAACAGTTGAGGGATCGGTCCGTAGTTTTGTGGCGACCAAGCGCCAGTCCGAAATTTTACAACTACGCCGAGAAATCATTGAAGACGTGAAGCAACAATTAGACACCATTCTGGAAACTTGGGGTTATCACTTGATTGATTTACAAATGAACGACATTACCTTCGATCAAGAAATTCTCACATCCATGGCTAAAGTTGTAGCATCAGCCAACCTCAAAGCAGCTGCTGAGAATGAAGGACAAGCCCTGCTCATCACAAAAACAAAAGCTGCCGAGGCCGATGGTAATGCCATTAAGATTTCTGCTGAAGCTGAAAAAATTGCAGCCCAGCTGAGGGGACAAGGCGTTGCGCTTTTCCGTGAGGAAGTTGCAAAAGGTATGGCTCAAGCCTCAGGGGAAATGCAAAAAGCTGGCCTGGATGTCTCGGTAATTTTATTTTCCATGTGGACTGACGCCGTTAAGCACTTTGCCGAAGAAGGACAAGGCAATACCATTTTTCTGGATGGTTCAACCGATGCCATGAGCCGCAACTTCCGCGAATTGATGGCTCTCACTCAGCAAAATAAAAACACAGCCCAAGCCTCTAAGTAATTTTTACTTTTTTTAACTCGCTCAGCAGAAAATCCATACACGATTTTGCTGCTGGGCTTTGCGTTCGCCCTTTCAAGAAAGCCACACTAATTAAGTTCATCATAGGTTTGCCCGACCCTGGGATTTGGTAAATATCCACTCCCGTTTTCTTTAGTGTTGGTAAAAGATAATCGGGCAGAATTCCTGCCCCCATCCCACCCATCACAAACTTCATCACGCCTTGCACATCCATCACTATGGCTCGTGGAGTGATATGAAACTCCCGACTTCCAAAATGAAAATGGAACCATTGCCTGAGCAACGGAGCACCTTCCTCGTAATCGACATAAGGTAACGATTCAAAAAATTTACGATCTTGTTTTTTCTTTTGCTGAGAGGGTACTTTGTCAGCGCGTATACACAGATTCAATCGTTCATTCACCACATCTTCCTTTTGGATGCCTTTATCCATGGGAAAGTCGTCAACAAAGGCAAAATCCAGTGTTCCTTTGAGCAAATCTGTATTCATTCCTGAAGCAAAGCCAAGCGTGATTTTGAATTGCACATAGGGATGTTTTTCCGCGAATTGAGACAAGCGTGGAATAATTTGAGAGTTTCCGAATTCAATGGGCATTCCAATATTGATGACTCCACGTAAATCATTCTGCTCTCCTCGCAACACATCCACGACACTCTCCAGCTGAGTCATCACCTGATCGCACTGCTCAAACAAAATTTTTGCAGGTGCGGTAGGGACAAGCCTTTGCTGAATCCGATCAAACAGCTTGATATCCAAATACTCTTCCAGGCTTCGAATATGCTGACTCACTCCTGACTGAGTGATGTGCAGCCTGCGAGCCGCCATAGTCATGCTTTGAGTTCTGTAAACTATTGAAAATACACGCAAAAGATTCAGGTTTAGCTGCTGTAATGAGAACATATAGTCATTAGTATAACTTATGGTTTTGTATAATAAAGAATAATTTTTATTAATTGTTTTTCCGTCCTAGAAGAATCCCAGTTTTAAAAACAACGTCTTGGAGGACTTATGAAAACATTCAAACTGATCGCTCTAACAATCGCTTTCTTCGCTACAATTGCTGCTAGCCAAGCACGTAGCGTTCTTCCCATTTATGTTTCTTCACTACGTGGTTTTAACGCCCACTCTTCACACGTCATTGGCCAGCCCAAAGGTGGAAGTGTCATGCTAAATTTGGCGGCTAAAAAAGTTTCTCTTCGTTTAATGTCTTCTTCAAGCTGTCCTGCTGGCGCATATTGCTTCATTAGCAACCGCATGCAAATTGTTGGGCTTAACGTTGAACTTCCACTCACAGGAAGACAAACTGATGGCTGCGGATCCGTTGTTTACACCGCCCAGTCAGCAACACAACAGGTTCAAATTATCGACAATCAAAACAATCGCTGCTTTGTGGGTAAAAAATACGTCACAGAAGTGAGCTACAAGACCATGGACAGCAAAACCAATACCAAAGTGATTTCTTACTTTGGTGGAGATGTCCTTGAAGTTCCTGCCTCTATCTAAATTAGGCCCCAAACGTAGAGTTTAAGCAATAAACTCTACGCTCCCCCCCGAACAAACTCCCGAATTTCGCCACAGCTTGTGAGCGGAGTTCGGGAGCGTATTTTTGGATATACGTATGAATCTGATCTTGAGAGCTGGCGTAGTAACGAATCACCCATAAACAGCTCGGATTTTCCTGATCCTTCCACCACTCAGCCCTTAAAAACCCACTCTTTTGAAGCACCTCATTGATATGCGGAGCTAGCCAATTTCCATAAGACTCTTCAATACTTGCATCGAGTGTAATTCTGACCTCATAGACCCAAGACGGCATGCCAAAAGCTCCTTTGAGATCTAGGGTTAATACGATTTTTTCAATCTATCGATTAATAAATTGACGCGTAACATTATATTTATTACTCCCACCAACGAAACCTATTTTATTTATACGGAAAGAAGGTCCATCAATTATGAAAACAACACTCACATTAACTCTTTTGTCCGCCTTCGCCATGACCGCTTCAACTGCCAATGCCAACACGGCCCAAAGCTACATTTACTCTTGCAAGGCCTATGGCCAAGGATCGCAAGACAATGAAGCTCTAAAGTTAAAAGTCCAAGGCAATAAAGTTTATGATCTGAATAAAAATTATGGACCAGGAACCCTCAATACAAAATACAAACCAAGAAGCGAAAAAATGAAAAGCTATTACGAGTACGTTGGGTTTAAAAACAATGTGAATAGCACAAGCATGTACCTTGAGAAATCATTGCTAACAGGTGGTCGCCAGCTAAGAACGGGCGTCGGCGGTTTCTTACAATTAAGAGCTTTGGAAAGCGGCGGATATTTCCAAGTTGAGTACATTTGCTTTTTAAGAAGATAATTTTAAACAACAAACGAAGAAGGAATCGAAGTCATGAACAAATTCATCATCGGTGCTTTAGTTATTGCCCTTAGCTCACTTAGCGCACAGGCCATTGTTCCTGCGGCAAACTACAGATGCCACAGTAAAACCGAAGGCGCACAAGTGTTAAACATCCAAGTGTTTGGAAAAAACGTGTACGATTTAAACCGTAAAATTGGAAATGGTACAGTGAATCTTCAATACAAACCAATGGCACCTAAAATGAACGCCTATTATGAATACAAAGGCTTTAAGAACGGCACGCGCATTTACTTAGAAAAAAATCTTATTAATGGCGATATGGCTTTAAATGGCCGCAACCAAGGCTGGCTTGTTTTAAGAACCATTAGCAACTCCAGCTATAAAGACATTCAATATTTTTGTAACAGCGTAAATTAACGCAGCTGCGACACAAAAAGGTAGGCCGTACCGTTAGAAGCTGAGCCATGAGAGGTTGCGGGCTGTTGAGGGCACGCCATCTTTTTGGGCTCGGCGGTATGAAGCCAGCGTTGTATCCGTGTAAGTATTTTCTTCAATATTGTAATAAACATCGACGCCGAATTTATGGAATTCTTTTTCCAAGTAATTCCAAACATGAAAATGTTTTTTCTGCGGATCTGTCGTGGGTTTAAAAATCTCTAAGTCCCTGGCGTAGGCCCCGAACTGAGTCCACAAATCTTCTTGCACCTCAAACGAGTCTCCATTGAGGCATGGCCCCACCCAAACCCACGTTGTTTTCGGGTCCATATCTTTGCGCTCAAAGGGAATACGATGAATGCCTTTTGCCAGACCTCTCCATCCCGCGTGCAAAATACAAGCAACTTCACTCATTCTATCTATCATGATTAGCGGAACACAATCGGCCGTTTTAATGACCAAAGGTCTTGCGCATGTTTTGTACCACGCCCCTCGAACCATCAAGCCATCGGCCTGCGCCAGTGGTCCTGTTTTCTTCATATCGCTGGCGGTGACTTCGTAGATTTCTTTTCCATGGACTTGATCGACATGAAAACATTCATCAAGATTCAGCAGCCGAGACGACTGCTCATTTTCAAAAACAATTTTTAATCCTCTTGCCCAAGCTTGGCCAAGGTCAATTTCAAATCTGTCCATCCATCAATTCCTTTGGTCTCAATTGCTAAGCCTTGTTTCGCGAGCCATGCCTCGTCATCTTTAGGCCACTTTGCCGATATCGACAAGATCTTAGAAGTCTTGGGATGACGGAAGCTCAGCGTATGCGCGTGCAAAAGAACTCTTGAGTGATGACGCCCACCGTACAATTCATCTCCATATATGGGAAACCCTAGGAAAGATAAGTGCACGCGTATTTGATGAGTACGCCCAGTCTCGAGCTTCAACTCAATTAAACTCCATTGATCAGATTTTGAAATTTCACAAAAATGAGTCAATGCTCGACGTCCGCCCTCATGACAAACACCAAAACGAGTACGATCGTAAGGATCACGGTCCAACTGACTCACAAGAGAACCTAATCCTTCCGGAGTCATTCGCAAACCAAGCGTAATGGGAGTTTTGCGAAGCAAAGCATCGATCTTAGCAGGACGCCGCTTTTGCAACGTCGTAACCGAACCTTCAATAACAGCCCAATACAAACGGCTAGCTTCTCTTGAGGCAAACTGCTCAGAAAGTTTTTGATGAAGCTCTGGGTTTTTTGCAACAACCATCACTCCTGAGGTCACTTTATCCAAACGATGCACAATGCCTGCACGTTGTTGTTCAACAACTTCTTCATCCCAACTGAGCCAATCAGAAAAATCTGATGAGATTTTCTGCTGAGCCTTAAGCCAACCAGCCAATGTTTCTGAGAGATCCACACCATTCCCAGGATGAACAGTTAAACCAACGGGCTTGTTCACGACTAACAAATCAGAGTCTTCAAATAAAATTTCAACTTCAGGTCCGCGATACTGAAATGGCCCTATGCTTTTTGAAGATGCTGTTTCAATTTTTTCAAAATGACCAATCACTTCTTGGCCAACTTTGAGCTTCGACGATGGTTTAGCTTTTTGAGAGCCAACCCAAAGCAGACCAGATTCAAGAAGCTTAATCCAGCGACTTCGAGAGACATCGGGAAACTGTTGATGCAGATAAACATCTATACGTAGTCCTTCACCAGAGGCATCAACCCGATGAGGGAACAATTTAGACAAATCCATATAATGTAGAACTAACGAAAGGACCCTTTTTTCAACTTGCCAAGACTTTTCATCCGATCAACAAATGTTTTGGCTAGCGCATGAGAATTGGGAATGCCCAAATCAAAACAGATCAACTGCACATGTCCGCGCAAATAAACAGCCTCATGCATGTTATCACCATCTTCTTCTTCAATGGCAATCACATGTGATTGAGCGATTTTACAACGAGCCGCCAACTGATGGGGCGATAAACGGCGATAAATACGAACTGCTTTCAAAAAAGCACCGTCCACTTGTGTGCAAGAAGCAATTTGTTTTTCAAACTCTGAATTTGCTTCATACGTTTCAGCGGAAAGCTCTGTCGCCGATGGAAAAGGCAATACTGTTTTAGCCGTTGGAGCTATAGCTGCCTCAACAACGTTCTCTCGATGCACTTGAGCAGCAATTTGCTTAGCTGCCTTTAATGTATCACTGAGGCCTGCCGCTTCAGTCTGCTGGTCTGGAGGATTCAACTCTTCATAATGGCTCTCTTCAATAGAAGACGGTGTTGCCGCAGAACGTGATTCCAATCCTGAAACTGGAGCACGATCATCACCAGTATACCCTTCGGCATTTTCCTCATTGGTTCCCCAAGAGTTAAAGCCCATTGTCACATCATATTCTTTTCGCTTCGCGGGATTACCCAAGATACGATAAGCCGTTTCAATTTCATCTAAAATTTGCTGGCTAGAATCGTCATCAATTAAAGAATAAGACGCCAAGCTATTTGATGTGTAAGTGCGCTTTGCCCTTGAATAAGCATGAAAAATTTCGTTCTGACTCACGTTGGGACTGAGATCCAAAATTTGATAGTAGTTTGGAAGTTTTTTTGGGTTTTCGTTCATAAGTTCCACAATACAACTCTTTTCAAGGGTACAAAGCCTTCTCTTCTCCGAGCAAAGTTCGTGTTAAGCGATCTAAACGATCTGCCAATGATGAATGAGGAAACTCCTGCAGCACTGGCTTCCTGGAACGAACAGACTTCCAAACGCTGTTATCGTAATCCAAGTAACCAACGTAACGGACATCCACACCGAAATAACGTTTACAAACGCTACAAATGGCACGTCCGACATCAATATCCATTTGGTTACGAACTTGATTAATCACAACAGACGATTTCATTGTATCCAAATGCTTGCGCAAAATGTGAACAGAGAACGGGTCCATTCTTTCAATCACGTTGAGTAATTCCGCAGGAGTGCGTATGCCTAAAATATTTTTAGGATCGGTTGCAGCAACAATGACCTCCTGAATGCCTGGAGGAACATTGGCTTGAGCAAGCTTATGGAAAAATGCAGTACGAATGAAACGGTAGGCGTTCTCAACGCTTGTTGGCTCAGGAAGAATGGACAAAATGCCTTCATCCGCAGCAATGAAAAAATCAATCGTAAGATCGGCTGTTCCCGCGCCCAAATCAATCACAACATCATCAACATCAAGACTGCGCAGCGAGTGCATGAGATCTTCTTTGCGACTGCCCATAAGGCTCGTGATTCTCATGGGATCATTTGAGCCACTGATTAATGTTAAGTTTTGTTGAGAAGTAGGAACCATGATGGCGTCGAGTTCTTTTTTACGACCAGTAACCCAATCGCCAATACCAAATTCAGGTGGGTCAACGCCAAGGCAAGTGTGTAGATTCGAGCCGCCAATATCCAAATCGATTGCTAATACGCGATGTCCTTTTCGAGCTAACGAAACTGAAAAATTTGAAGAGATCAGAGTTTTACCAACTCCGCCCTTTCCACCACCAATAGCCCAAAACTTAGGTTTTTTAACAGACAACTGCGTAGCCTCCGAATTCATAGGCTTCTCTACGCTTCCTTCAAAATTCTGGTGACGCACAACAGAATCCAAACGTTCCCCTCCCAGAAGATAGTCCCACGTATTTTACGCGAACGCAACTACTTCAAAAATTCTAGTAACGAGGGGGTGATCATTTTGCTATTTGCCGCCAGTGTCGTTTTGAGCAAATTCTCATTTCGACTAAGCTCAGAGAAAACTTTTACCGTATCTGCGTCCTCAATTTTCGCAATCGTATCAGCTGCTGATACCTGCTGATCATCAAGTGAGGAAATACCTAATTGAACTAAATTTTGCTGAGCACCAATGACAGCTCGTGATGAAATGACTTGCTTGAATGCAGCATCAATACCATCAATGGCTCCATTGATTTTATCTCGGTTGCCAGAATTAAGGCCTTCATGAAAATCCTTGATGACTGCAAAAATATTAACGCCCTGACGTATACCCATTTCCTGCATTTTTTGGGCAGTTTCTGGCTTAGTAGGGTCTAAGCCACGATTTTGCGCAATAATTGATGATGGCGAACGAAGTTCGCCCGATATGCTTGGTGTTGGCGCACCAGGGACCGCCTTATCATCCCCTTCCTTTTCCTTACTCTCAGGCTTCACGGAAGCTAATTCATTAATGCCATAAAAGGGCATAGACCCTGGCGTGTTGATGAGAACCTTTTGCCCACCCTGCATTTCAATATGTATTTCACCTGCATCGCCGTAGTAGTTTCCATGTTCATCAAAGGGCGCTCGCTCTGTTTGAAAACCAGAGAACAAATAACGATCACCCAAACGCGTATTTCCAATTTGAACTGCTCTCATCCCCAATTGCTCAACTTCACGAGCTACAGCCAAACGCGCATCTTCTGTTTGGTTAGAACCCGAACTCATCTGAATAGCGATTTCTTTTGCTCTGGAAAGAACTTCCGTGAGCTCTCCCAATGAGGCATCAGTCATGTTCAAAACATTTCCCGCTAATTCAAGATTTTTTTGAACTTGCGCGGCTCGATCTTTGGAAACTTTCACCGTCGTGGCTCGAAGCATAGCCATTGGGTCATCAGAAGGCTTATTGATTCGCTTCATGGTTGAGGCTTCTTCTTGAGTCCGAACCATTTTATCACGAGTGCGCGCCATGGTTTCTTGACTCTTATTGAACATGAGGGTTTCAGTAACCCTTGTGCCCGCCATAACGCCTCCTCACTAAAAACGTTTCAGATTCAAAACAGTATCGAGCATTTGATCGGCAACTTGAATGACCTTTGCACTAGCATCAAACGCTTTTTGGAATTTCACCATGTTCAAGGCTTCTTCATCCAAAGAAACGCCTGACACTTGTTCTCTAAAATTACTGAGCTGACTCACCACATCGCTTTGTGAGGCAAGCACTTCGTTTGAAGCTTTAATCTCTGCGCCCAGACCACCAACTGTGGCAGCACTAAAATCCGTAATGGTGGAGCGGCCATCATCGAAAACTTTCGAGTCTTGAATAGCGGCAATTTTTAGTAAACCACCATTATCACCAGAAGCTCTTGAAGTTCGACTTGCGGCTATCGCATCGACATTCTTGTCTAACGAATCAGAAATACTCATCGACCTAGCAGCCCCATCAACAACGCCAGACTCCGCAAAGAACTGATGTCCGTTTTTACCATCTAAACCAAATCCCTCTGCATGAACACGGTTCACCTCAGAGCTCAAAGTGTGCGCGACTTGGTCAATGCGACCCAGTATACGAGGAATCATTTGATCTCGGACCTTCACAAGGCCTGCCATGCCGCCATTTTCAAAAGTATCTGTCACATCACGAGCAGCTCCACCACCTGCAGTTCCTTCCATCTTGACACGAATCACTCCGGGACCACCCATACTTGACGGTCGTTCATGAGATGTGATCAACTTAAAGCTCTCACTACCGTTCACCAACGGTCCAGCATTTTCCGCCATGATGTTGAGAGAACCATTCTCCGTTGGAATAGCCTTTACTTCCATAATTTTTGAGAGCGCCTGAACCGCCATGTCGCGCTGATCTCTCTCGTCATTGGCCATGCTAGTGCCACCAATTTCAATTTGTACAATTCGATTATTCAAATCGCCGATCCGAGTAGTTAGCGAATTCACTTCGGCCACATTGGCAGAAATCCGATTATTGATATCTTCTGTAATGGAATCAATGCTTGTCACAGCATTTTTAAATTGAGTGGTTAAACCACGCGCACTTTCTTTAACAGTAGTGCGCAAAGCAACAGACTCTGGCTGAACGCTCAAATTTCTTACGTCATTGAAAAAAGTTGAAACTGCCTTGGTTATGCCTGCCTCGCCATCATTTTTAAAAACTTGTTCAAGTTGAGAGAAAACATCGGCTGTGCTTTCCACACGACCCAAATTGCTATTTTCTTGTTCAAGACGACGATTCACAAATTCAGAGGTCACTCGATGAATGCTACCAACTTTTGCACCACCGCCAACTTGCAAATTTCCCATATTTTGCGGTGTATTTGTAACCATTTGCACGGTCTGCCTACTGTAGCCCTTCGTATTGACGTTAGCGACGTTATGCGAGGTTGTTGCAAGCGACATCTGGTTTGCCGCCATGGAGGTTTGGCCTTGATTCATAATCCGTGAAATGGACATACGACCTTCCTCCTAATATCGCTTTTCTACAATAGAGCCCGTACGCCCTTTAGGTTTTTGATATTTACCTTTGCCCGTATAACTACTGACTTTAGGCTCTGAAGGTGCGCCAATCTCTTTTTCTCCTGAGATTGTCGAAGAAATTTCCTCTGCAATACCTCGCAATGTTTTCACACTGGTTTCTATAAACATTTTATTGGAACCAACTCGGTCCTTTAGCTGCTCAATTAAAGTCGACAAACGAGATCGCAAATACAACAGCTGCTCACCCAATTGAGCCTGAGGGTCGCCTTCAGAAATTAAATACTCACCCAAAACTTTTAAGGTGACTTCTTCTGGTTTACGATTCCAAAGCATCGCGAATTGATCCTGAATTTTCAAACGATCCTTGTCGAGCGCACGAATGGCAGACAAGACTTCATCTTTTTCGCGAAGGTGTGTGTAAAGAATTTCAAAATCCATCGCGACAAGAGCCTTACGCTCAGATTCGAGCAAAAGCAAAGCGCGTTCATAGAGAACAAACATGCGCTCAAGAATTAGGCTAAGCCGCTGTAGCTTGTCCTCCATGTTTTGCCCCCTCAAACCAAACAAGGTTGGTTGTTAAAAACTCAAATTACATTTTCGCAGAACTTAGTAAGCTATCCTCGAGCGATCCTTGCAACATTTTATCGGCAAGAGCCTTAGAATCTACTTTGTAAGATCCATTACGAATGGCGTCTTTTAATTCTTTAACTTTATCGGCTCTCACGTCTGGAGTGTTTCGTGCAATCTGAAAAGCCTCTTTGGACATTTGTGCCTCTGGAGAAAACTCGACTTTCTCAGATGATTTGATGTCTTGCTTAATGCCGCTAATATCTCCCGCATCAACAACAGGCGCAGTCAAACCCGCAGACTTCGTCTTAGCGACTTGATTCTGAGTCTGTGTTCTTGATTCTTGAACTTGTCCCGATTTGACTTTTGAAACGTCCATGTTTATTTGCCCTCCTGGCCTTTCTTTACTGATTTTACCAAAGTTCGCACCCGGGATCCAACACCAATATTGCCGTTCAATTGACGCTCAACCAAATCACCGATACCTAATTGACGCCTTGGCGCCAAATTTTTCATGATCTGCTCGTTTAACATACCACGCCAAACCATTTCCGCATGTGATGGTGCAAAAGGGTTATTCGTGTCACCAGCTTCAACCAAACGGTTGGATTGCTGCATTTGATCGTAAAGCCTCTGCATCATAAAGGCTTCATACTGATCGCCAACTTCTTTGTAGCGATCCGCGACTTGCTGATCCGTGGCCGCGGCCTCACGTGGAACGAAGATCAGGAGCAAAAACGCCCCTGCGATTAAAGTTAATGTTTGGGTCGAGAAGTTTTCAGCTACGTGACGCCTACTGCGATTATCGAGCCTACTTTTGGTGGACTTCTTAGTCAGATTCCATCCATGGAATCGTTTTAGACCAAGAATATCCCACACGCTATCCATCCGTTCTGGTGTTCCCTGGGAGAAATACAAACCGTTATCAGACGTGACTCTCAATTCCATCCTGGAATATCCACGCCCGAAAACCTCCCGACCCTGCTTTAACGCACATCCTGTGCGCCTTAGCCAATCTCTACGCCCATTCCCTTCCCGCATCATCACAGAATCTCCAACTCAGCTTGCAACGCACCTTGGGCTTTTAACGCTTGAAGAATGGAGATCAAATCTCTAGGACTCACACCTAAGGTGTTCAGGCCTCGGACGACCTCACCTAGAGTTGCTCCCCTCTTCACTGGTATTAGTTTATCACCTTGCTCGCCAACTTTAACAGTCGTTTCGTTGACACTCTTTGTTTCCTTCGCATCAGGATTATCTGCTGTAGGAGCAGGATCCGTCTTTGTATTTTGAGATTCCTTAATTTCAAGAGTCAAATTTCCGTGAGCAATTGCCACTGTCGAAATTCTGACTTCCTCACCAACCACAAGCGTTCCTGTTCTCTCGTTAATGACCACTTTTGCCGCCGAATCAATCTCTATGGGCAAACGTTCTATTGTAGCAATCAAATCCACCACTCCGCCATCAAGATCATAGGGAACAATCACATCAATTGTGGCGGAATCACGTGAACGCGCGTAAATACCACCAAGTTCTTTATTGATGATTCTTGCGAGTCTAGCAGCAGTCGTAAAATCAGGATTATGCAAAGCCATACGGATGGCATTGCGGTTTGAAAAATCAACATTCACTTCACGCTCAACCAATGCCCCATTAGGAATAATCCCAGCAGTCGGATGGTTTTTTGCGGAACTAGAACCACCTCCACCTTCAGAGAAACCACCAATGCTAAGCGGTCCTTGTGCAACAGCGTAAACGTTCTTGTCTCCACCTCGTAGTGGCGTGAGCAGGAGAGTTCCGCCTTGTAAAGTTTTAGCATCACCAACACTATTCACAGTAACATCAATTTTTGCACCAGCTCGAGCAAAAGGCTTCAGTGTTGCTGTCACGACAACCGCAGCAACGTTTTTGGATTCCAACCACTCAGATTTAATGTCCACCCCAAGTTGTTTCATCATCTGGGCCATTGAAGCCCCAGTGTATTCTTTCTTAGAATCGCCAGTTCCCTTTAATCCGACAACTAAACCATAACCAATGAGCATGTTTTCTCGAACACCTTTGATGGAAACAACATCCTTGATTCGGCTAACCGAAGCGGCGTAGCTCAAAGAGCTCGTCAGACAAAGAAAAATAGCAATGAAGTGAATTTTGTTTTTCATCTTGTCAACTCCAGTTTCGAATCGAGAACCCTACCAGAGGCAATGACTCGACTTGCAGAAACATCCTCACTACGAACAATTCCATTAAGTTTTAATTGGTAAGGCGCATTTCGAATATAAACACGACGTCCACCACTCACACGAAACGTGTTACGAGGAAGAATTTCCGTAATTCTTACCGTCAGCTCATCCACATCTACGAAGCGATCTGGGCCCCTCATTTCTTGAATCGCAGCTTTGGTTGCCGCCGCCGCAATTTCTGCGTTGTTAGGCTTAGCTCCTGAGGCACTCAGCTCAGCAGGTGTTCGAACTCCCATCGCATTCTGAACAGCATTCGATGTTGCTGCTGCCAACATGGACGGAGCACCGCGATTCACCAATGCAGATATTCGCGTATTCAAAGTGTCGTTAATTCCTTGTTCAACCGTAACGACAATAATGTCGCCCACTCGGAACATGTTGTTTCTAACAAAATAAAAGTTATCTTGTGCAGTATCGTCCCACAACGACCCTTCATTGGTAGGTCCCAGCCCATCCCAAGGACTTGCGTTTCGGCGATACCCTCGAGAAGACGCATCGTTGCTGTAACTCATTTTTGAATTGAACTCACTTGCACTCAGATTAGGACCTTGTCTGTCATCAGAGTCGCTAACAGGTAAACCTGTTGCTGGCAGAGAGTTATCAATGGCAACCTCTCCGCTAGAACTTGCCGGTGCGCGCGATTCACCAGAATCCGAGGACGCACCCTCTTCATCTCCCCACAATGACATCCATGTGGAGCAAGCCCCAAGTGAACTGAGCAATAAACATAGAAAAAAGAATTTAACGAGCGCTCGGCTCATAAACGCACCTCAACTGCTTTTCGATCTGTGATAACACCAGACAACATTTTTTTTGTATCCGGCTGCTCAATGCGAATAGCATCACCAACACGTCCTTCTTGCTTAGCAACTCCACGAGAACGAATCATGACCCCTTGACCAGAATGAATGGTGAGTTCAACAATTTCCCCATTTTTCACCATAGGAGAATCTTCCAACAAGGCGGAGTATATGACACTGCCCATATTCAAAGTCGTTTTAGCTCTTTGACCTACAATTTGATCTAACGACACACCTGTGGATCCTGCAGGTAGCAGCTTCCACGGCATACTTACTTTTTTAATATCTTTCTCTGCAATGACTTGACCTCGAGGAATGATTTTAGTCAGCGTATATACTGGACCCATCACATCGAGCACTGCACTCATTTGAGTTTGTACAATTTTTTGATTTTCGTATTCAATCACGACAGGAACGGAAATCAATCCACTCAAACGAGTGCTTCCCTCAGAGCCCAAGCCCAGAATGTATGCGTTTCGAAATCCTTTCAAATCCTGCAGAGCGGGAGTAAACGACAGATTTGTGAGATCAACAATGAATTCATTTTTATCTGCAGAAATTTTTGACCCCAATTGCGCTTGAATGTTGGCCTCAAGAGATTTTTGCAATTTTTGAAGATTGGCCAAAGACGCTGTTCCTTGAACTGGAGCACCCAAAAAAGCCAACCCTAAAGCAATGGCTAAAGCATTCAGCCATTTTTTTTCTCCGCAAAATCCTAAACAACTTCTAAAACTCATGAACCATTCCCCCGTTTTCATTAACGAATCTGCCCTAACGTTCCAAGCATTTGATCTGCGGCACTGATCACTTTTGAGTTCAATTCATACACCCGCTGCGCGCGAATCATGCTTGTCATTTCTTGAACTGGGTTCACATTAGAACCTTCCAAATGTTTTTGGTGGAAACGGCCTGCGCCTCCAGTACCTGGTTCAATAGGTGTTGGTGTTCCACTAGCAGGGGAAACGGAATAAAGATTTCCACCCAAAGCCTGCAAACCTGCATTGTTGGCAAAAACGGTCAACTGCAACTGCCCTACGTCTTGCATTTGAATGCCCGTGTTACTTACAACGCGAATTTGAACCTTGCCATCTGGCGTGATGTTAATGCCTGAGGCCTCTTGAGGAATTGTGATTTCAGGAACAACAGGAAAACCATCAGCGCTTTCTAGGCGCCTTGTGGATCCCATGCGCAAACTGCCGTCTCGAGTATACGCAATTTCTCCATCAGGTTTTTGAATGGCAATGTAGCCTTCGCCTTCAATTGCAACATCGAGTTCTCGTTCTGTTTGCTTAAGTATTCCTTGTGAATGTTCACGTTGAGTGCCGACCACTTTACTTCCTGCGCCTATTTGCACGCCGGTTGGATTTTGCGTTGTTGCAGAAGTTGCAGCTCCTGGTGATTTTACGTTTTGATACAGCAAATCTTGGAATTCAGCTCGACTGCCTTTGAATGCCGTCGTATCTGCGTTCGCCAAATTGTTAGAAATCACATTGAGTTGCTCTTGCTGACCTGCCATTCCTGTTGCTGCTGCGCTCAGTGAATTCAACATAGATTTCTCCTTCTATTCTCCGTTAAAATTTGCCAAGTTCGGCAGCACGAGTATTCGTGTCACCGAAGGTTTGCATCATTTTTAAATTTTGATCAAAAAGCCTGTGTGCCTGAATCAGCGAACTCATTTCCTGAATTGGGTTCACATTCGAAGCTTCCAAAACACCTTGATGAACTCTTGGTGAAAGCGCTGTCCCTCCAAGGGGGTTTGTCTTGGCGACCACGGGCTGTCCTGGAAGTTGAGTCAAATCTGTTGAGGCCGGAGCGCGGGCTGCAGGAGCTGCACCGCCAACGGGTCTCGCCATAGCTTCAGGTGTGGCTGTGTACAAAGTACCGCCCTCTTTTTTCAATCCTGCTGGATTCTCAACTCGAACAAGAGACAAGCGACCAATCGTTGCTCCGCCACGCTCTGGACTCGAATAAATATTGCCTTCAGAATCAATCACTGGACGTGCATCCGTTATTTTTATGGCTCTTGTCGCCGGATCTTGTGTTGCCTGGCCCGGGCCAAGAACCAAAAATCCGTCACGAGTCGTCAATTGTCCTTGCGCATCGAGCGTCAGATTCCCCGCTCGCGTCAAACGAATGCCATTGGCCGTTGCGACCTCCAAAAAACCGTTACCCTCAATGGCGACATCAAATGGCTGGTTTGTTTGTCTAAACGAACCTTGTGAAAAATTTGTATACTCGCTGCCATGTAACGCAACTGTCTGAGCTTTATCGCTTTGCGAAAAGACCTCGGATTCCTTGAGAGCTTTCTCGGGAATATCAGATCTCGTATCCATTCGATGCGCATTTTGAAGTGCTTCTTCGAAGTTAATATTGTCCGATTTAAACGCAGGCGTATCCGCATTCGCAAGATTGTTCGCAATCTTGTCGATGCGCTTGGATTGCGCCAAAGCCCCTGACAATGAAGTGACGAGTCCTGAATCCATATTGTTCTTCAAGAAGTATGAGCAACGCTCGTGCCAATACTTTTTTCAAAAATAAAAACGACATTTTGACATGGCATCAAAAGTCTGACTTAAAACAAACATGGCAGAAATCCTCAAAGGCCAAACAGCAGCACAGGCTCAACTTGAAAAAATCAAACGTGAACTTGGAATTGACAGCAAAGTAGCCCAAGGCCAACGACCTCCATGCCTTTGCATCATTCAAGTGGGAAATGACCCAGCCTCTAGCTCATACATCAAACAGAAACAAAAACTTGCCATGAGCCAAGCCTTCCGTTTCGAACACCACCACTTAAGCGCAGATATTTCAAAAGCTGACTTGCAAACAACTATTGAGCAATTGGTTAACGATAAAAAAATTGATGGTATTTTGCTGCAACTGCCCTTGGATTCCCCAACACTCAACCAGCCAGACATCATTCATGAGTTGCTTGCCTGCATTCCTCCTCACAAAGATGCTGATGGGCTAAATCCCTTTAATCAGGGGAAACTATATGCCGGCGAAAGCACACCTCAACGTTGGACAGCCCCCATTCCATGCACTGCTCTTGGAATTTTTCGCTTACTTGAACACTACAACATTCCTGTTGTTGGCAAACGCATTACCGTTGTCGGAGCCTCACGCCTTGTTGGAATGCCTACCGCAGGCCTACTCACACAAGCTGGCGCTACCGTCACCATCTGCAATTCAAAAACTAAAGATTTGGCTTCTGAATGCCTACGCGCTGAAATCTTGATTGTTGCTGCCGGAAAACGTCACCTCATCAAACCTCACATGATTCAAAACAACACCATTGTTGTTGATGTTGGAATTCATAGAAATGATGATGGGACGCTAACAGGGGACGTGGACCCTCAATGTTATGAAAAATGTCACTCCCATACCCCTGTGCCAGGCGGCGTTGGTCCCATGACAGTCGCCATGCTCATTGAAAATACAATGCGGCTTTGGAAAACTCACAGCTAATAAATTGAACTCTACGCCCTCTTGAATGATGTCATGCGCGCAAAAAAATGGCGTTCACGATCCAAGTGTCATCGTTTTGCTTAGTAGATGCTTTATTTTTTCTCCTACTTCGCTGACAATTTATTTAAACTTACACATTAGAGGGGACTCCACATGTCATTGGAATTTATTGAAACGCTTTACGAAAAAGGCCTGAACTCCTCAAGAGAGCGTTCTTTTTGGTTTGCACCGGCATGTCTTGCACTTTTAGCCGTAGTTTCTATGATCACGCCCATCGTATCTATAGACACTTTCGCCCTCACTAGCACACTCATTATTTTGCTAGCTTTTGGTCACGTTTTCGTTTCTCACAAATGGAAGCAATTACTAAGACCTCAAGATAAAACTTGGAAAAGAAACTTTATCATGACCCTCACCTGTCTTGCTGCCACTTGGGGACTGAGCTGTGCCTTGGCTCTGACTTATTTTCAGACGGGCTGGACCAGCTTTGTTATCCTCTTGCTAACCATAGCACTCACGACAGCATTAGCCGCAGCATTAGCGCCGAATTTCAAATTGCTTAGTATTTTGGTGTGTCTGATGCTTTTGCCAAGTGGGATTGCGGGCATTGCTTCAGTCGGTGGCAACCGTGGTGTTGCCATAGGATCTTTATGCTTGTTCTTTACTGTACTGCTGATCTTGCAAGGTAGACTATTTCATAAACAATACTGGGAGCTCATCATCAGCAAAGCGCGCTTAGAAGCTGTCATGGACGCCATACCAGGAACTTTGTCCTGGGTTAGCTCTGACCTTAGCTACAAAGGAGTCAATCAACATCTGGCCAAGTTGTGGCACATGGAAGCCGATAGCTTTGTTGGGAAAAAACTTGGTCACTTGGATGAAAAAACAGAACTCAAAGACTTTGTGACCAGGCTCTTCACATCAAACGATCATCAGAAGGATATCGAAATCAAAATTAAAAGCGGGGATACTGGAAAGGACAAAACCTACTATTTTGTCGCTACTAAATACAACAAAGACAAAGAAGCCGTCCTTCTTGGCATAGATGTTACTGATTATAGAAAGGCGATTCATGAATCTGCTCAAAACACTAAAGGTTAAATCCTATTTTAACCTTCTAGCGCTAAGCCTTTTAAGTTCCTGTTCCGGATCAAAGATGGGAACGACATTGCTATCGCCTGTGACTTCAAACTCTAGTTCTGGAGACAGCCTGAGTCCCGACAAACTCACCGTCACGCATGACAATGAAGTTGTTGCTGGAACGTGTGCCCCTATTGTCATCAAACCCCTCGATAAAAACGACGCCTCTTTCCAGCTTCAGAAAAATGTCACCGTTAAACTCAGTCTTACTGGCAATGGAAAAACATACAGCGACGCCGAATGTTCAGATGACACAACAGAGTTGACCCTAAATAAAGGTAGCAAGGAAACAACCCTCTACTTTAAAAACACAAGCGCCACCAACACCACCAACATCATCATTGAAAACCAATTATATTCCTCGACAGATGTTATTTTAAGTCCAATTAATATTACAATTCTGTCCATTCCTGGCCCTTTATCGATAGAAAAATCGCTCACCACAGCATCGGCAAATACGGTTCAGTCAGGATCCAGCGTGACCATTACGTTCACTGCAAAAGATCAATATGAAAATAGCCTCAGCAAAGGTGGAGACACCATTGCATTTTCACATACTAGCGGAACTAGTACTGGCCAGTTCAGCTCCGTGACAGACGCAGGAAATGGCACGTATACGGCAACATTCACTGGACAAATTGCAGGCACAGCAACAACCATTCAAACCACTGCAAATTCACAGTTAGTGAATACCGCCGAAGCACAAATCACAGTAACGCCTGGGACATTCTCAGAGGAAAAATCAACTGTTGTTGTTGCAAACAACACTGTTGCTTCAGGATCTAGCACAAGCATCACATTCACAGCTAAAGATCAAAATGAAAATTTAATCACATCTGGTCTAGCAGTTACATTTTCTCATAGTGGTGGGGGCAGCTCCGGCGCCATTAGCACAGTCAGTGCCGATGGAAACGGTACGTATACGGCAACATTCACTGGACAAATTGCAGGCACAGCAACAACCATTCAGACCACCGTGAATGGACAGGCCTTCACCCAAAACCTACCTCAAGTGAGTGTCATTCCAGGTCCACCATCTTTGGAAAAATCATTACTAAGTGTTTCCTCAAACACAGTTGCTGCTGGAGCACAAATCACCGTGACCTTGCTAGTTAAGGACCAATTTGAAAATAATGTTAGCAACTCAACTCCTGTGGCGTTTTCCTATTCTGGAGGTACCAGCACCGGATCACTTGGAAGCGTTAGCAATGCAGGAAATGGCAATTACTCAGCAGCATTTCAAGGCCTCATTGCCGGAACGCCAACAACTATTTTAGCTAGTATCAACTCGCAACCAATCACATCAACGCTACCTGAAGTAACTGTAACGCCAGGCGCTCTTTCGTTATCCAAATCCATCACAACTGTATCTGCTGAAAGCGTAGCCGCTGGCTCTCAGGTCACCATTACACTTACCACCAGAGATGCCTATGACAACATTTTAACCAGTGGTGGAGCATCGGTTAGTTTTTCACTTACCGGTGGAAGCAGCACAGGAAGTATTGGCAATGTTGTTGATCTTAATAACGGAACATACACCAGCACTTTCTTGGGGCAAAAAGCTGGTAGTGCATCAAAAATTAAAACACTGGTGAACTCACAAGCATTAACTTCGTTATTTCCTAAAGTCACCGTAATTCCCGGCCCTCCATCTCCCGACAAAACAACCATCACCGTGTCTGCTAATACAGTCAGCGCAGGATCAAATGTGATCATTACCCTGACCGCAAAAGACCACTACGATAATCCCATCAAAAATGATGTGGAATTTGCTTTTGCTCACCAAGGAGGAACCAGCACAGGCGATATCAGTAACGCCTCACACACTGGCGGAGGAATTTATACGGCCAATTTCTCAGGTAGAGTCGCTGGCACAGCAACAAATATCGTTACAACTGCCAACACACAGGTTCTAAATATCAGCAAACCTCAAATTGTTGTGACTCCAGGAGCACTGTCTTTAAAAAAATCCATCACTACAGTTTCCGCAGAAACCGTCACCGCAGGAAATGAAATTACAGTGACCCTCACAACTAAAGATTTATATGAAAATACAATTTCTAACGGTGGAGCAGCCGTAAGTTTTACGAATTCCGGTGGATCAAGCACTGGCATTTTTGCTTCCGTGACAGACCAAGGCAATGGATTGTACACAACAACTTTTCAGGGCAGAAAATCTGGTTCTCCCACAAAAATTTATACAACCATAGACGCTCAAGCTGTCACCTCAACCTTACCTCAGGTTACGGTCATTCCTGGAGCAGCTTCTCCTGAAAAATCCATTACTGTCGCATCATCAGACACCGTTAAGGCCGGCAATTCCATTACACTAACGCTCACAACAAAAGACAGCTACGACAACCTCCTCACAGCAGGAGGAGCCAGTGTCAGCTTTAATTATTCTGGAGGCACAAGTACCGGTGCCTTCGGTTCTGTAAATGACCTAGGAAATGGAAAATACACATCGATTTTTGAAGGGAAAAGGTCGGGTACAGCAACAAAAATTGTCACAACAATGAACTCTCAAAACCTCACATCCTTGCAACCTGAAATTACCGTTAACGTGGGGAACGCAAGCAGCCTACGTATTGAGACTTTAGCCGATGGAAGTGGCAGTGAAGTCCTCTCCAAACACTTCACAAATGCAGCACAGTTACAACTTTTTGCCATTCGACGCGACATTGAAGGAAATTTTATTGATAACACTACGGCAAGCTGGAGCCTAAATACAAGCGACTACGGATATCTCACCGATAACAATGGAACAACAACAACATTCATCGCCAATAAAGGCGGAACCCCTGCCAACACACCTCACACCATCACAGCTGTGCACAATGCTTTAAGCGACACCACGGGCGATATTGAAATTGAATATGCCCCTCAGCAAATATCAAATCTAGTCCGTTGGTTCAAAGCAGACAGCTTCATGCCCAAAGCCAGTGGAACCCTTGTAGGAAACCCTGCCAAGTTCCCTTGGCTTGATTTGAACAATTCCGTCACACCTTACAGCGGAAACGAAGCAACCAATCGTCGAATGCCAGTATTTAACATCTCATCGCTTTATTTTTGCCGTGATGATGTTGGCAGCAACTGCCCTCGCAGCGGAAGAAGAGCTGATCGTTTGCGAATTTCAGAAGATCTAAGTGCAAGCAATTGGCCGATTGTAAAAAACGACCAAAGCGTCGATAGCCATACTGTTTTTGCAGTCGTCGCCAGAGGATTTGCCAACACTGGCAGCAATCCCATTTTGAGCATCAACACAGTCGCCAACTCAGGACTCCACATGGGCTGGTCATCAGACACCAACTTCCTCTACAGTATCAATGGTGAAGCGGGATCCTCAGCTTTAAATGTGAGTGTTCCCGGATATCCAGGGACATCAACCTACGAACTTTGGACAGCCGTTTATAATCGAAACAGTGGAAATCCATCCACACTCACGCTTTATAAAAACGGGAGTGTCGCTGCAAGCAACAATCAAATACCAACAACAGTGATTAGCGACACCTCGCCCGCTCAATTCATAGGCAATGGCTACACCAATATGAGTGGTCGCTACTACATCGGAGAAATCGTGATTTACAACAAGGCATTAAACTCAACTGAACTTTGCTCAGTACAAAACTACTTAAAATCTAAATTCTCCCTAAACGACACCCCCACCTGCCCCTAACGGTACGGCCTACCTTTTGGTGTCGCAGCTGCGTTATTTTATTGAGCCTTTTTGCCTAGATTTGCCAAATTGTTTATAAGGGTTTTTGGAGGGCTCTTTTATGACAAAATTTAAATCAATTTTTTTAATTAGCTTTTTTGCCGCAGCAGGTTCCATTGCAGCACTACCAACACCGCGAACTCTTGCCTACGTTTGTAGTCGCATCCAAAGTCCACCCATTATGACATCTTGCTTTCAGGCTGGTCGAGATGCGTATCTCGACAATTACGCACTTGGGGCTTGTGATCGTATTCAGAACGCTGACATCACTGTTGATTGTGTAAAAGCCATCGCTAATCGCAGCTATACACCAGATGAAGTCACTATTTGCGACAACGTCACAAATGCATACGCCACCGTAGCCTGCCTCTCCTCTGCAGGACGACCATCGCGAGACATTTCACGTGAAGAAATTTATCGTGAAGTTTTGTTTGCTTTAGATAGCTTAAGAGCCAATCGCATCTATGAAGCAGAAACAGCACTTAGAAATTTGGCTTGGAGACTGCAAGGCACCAAGAAAAAGTAAACGCTTACGCAATAAAAACTAAAAGCCAGGTTGTCTTAAAGCACAGCCTGGCTTTTTATTTTGTCATTGAAATCAAACCAACCCCATAGCTAGCCCAACTAACATGAAAATTGAGCATAAATTAAGCCGAACGGCGCACAAATAACGCAACACACCATACCCTCAGCACAGCCCAAATCTCATTCGACAAAAGCGCCTATCTTTGATGAATTCATAGCGCAAATGTCCAACCCCACACCCAATACTGCAATGATTTTAAAAACACCACTCCACGCCGCCCATGTTGATTTGAAAGCACGCATGGTGCCTTTTGCCGGTTACGACATGCCTGTTCAGTACACCAGTGTGATTGAAGAGCACAAGGCTGTTCGCGACGCATGTGGAATTTTTGATGTTTCACACATGGGGCTGGCAACCATCGAGGGAAGCGAAGTTCGAAATTTTTTGCAATTCGCACTAACAAGAGACATCAGCAAAACTCTACCGTCTACAGCAGCCTACTCATTGCTGTGCCATGAGCACGGAGGAACTGTTGACGATCTCATCATTTATTGCGAGAGAGAAGATTTGTTTTGGCTGGTTTTGAATGCCTCAAACAAAGAAAAAGATTTTTCTTATCTAAAAAAAATTGCAGCAACACATCCTCAATTCTCTTCCTTAAAATTCACCACTCACTTTTCAGACTATTCGCTTATCGCCCTTCAAGGGCCCAACTCCACTGAAGTGCTACAGGCGCTGGGATGGAAAGGTCCGTTCCCTAAAGCATTCAGCTTTGCTCCGAATGCCACCATTGCCGGACTTCAAACCAAAATTGCATTCACTGGCTACACGGGTGAAATTGGTTGTGAAATTTTTGTCAAATCCGCTGACGCCAATCATCTCTGGAAATCCCTGCTTCAAGACGGGCAAAAATTTGGACTAAAGCCTTGCGGCCTAGCTGCGCGTGACACCTTACGCACAGAAATGGGTTACTCACTATACGGACACGAACTCAACGATGACATCAACCCCGTCGAGGCAGGACTCAATTGGGCTGTTGGCTTTGGGAAAGAAAATTTTGTAGGCAAAGCCGCGCTAGTCGCCGCCAAAGCAAATCCCAAAAGAAAAATTATTGCGCTGAAAAATGCCTCAAAACAAGCCCCTCGTCCTGAAATGCCAGTTTATGACTCCACCAAAAAACAAGTTGGAATCGTCACATCAGGGACATTTGCCCCAAGCCTTGGCTATGCCATTGGCCTAGCTCTAGTCGACAACAACAGCCAGGCACCATACACAGTCGATATTCGCGGAAACCAAGTTGCCTTTGAACTAACACAAAGGCCTTTCTATAAAAAAACGGAACAGTCCAAGTAAAGGAAGGAAGAACCCAAATGTCTGAAATTCGTCCAAACTGCCTATACACCAAAGATCACGAATGGATCCGTAAATCCAATGCACCCAAAACCATTGTCATGGGCATTACTGATTTTGCTCAGTCATCACTTGGCGATGTCACTTTTTTACAATTAGCTGACGCAGGAAAATCCTTTAAAAAAGGTGAAGTCATTGGCACCGTAGAAAGTGTAAAAGCCGTATCTGACATTTACGCACCAATGTCTGGAAAAATTTCCAAACGCAACGACGCTTTATTCACCGACCCATCAACAATCAACACCAAACCTTTTGATGATGCTTGGCTTGTTGAAATTGAAATTTCCAACGAAACAGAATTTGAAGGATTGCTAAATCCCCAAGCCTACGAACAAATTGCTCAGTAATTTTAGCTGCGACTAAAGGAGTTGCCATGCGCTACTTTCCGCTTACAGATGACGACAGAAAAAAAATATTAGGTCTTTGCCATGTCTCCAGCTTTGAAGAACTGACAAAGCAAATCCCTGAAAAACTGCGCATCAAAGGCCTTCTCGACTTAGAGCCTGCCATGCATGAGACAGAACTCATCGACCACCTCCAAGCTCTTGGAAAGAAAAACCAAGCCCGCCGCATGCAAAGTCATCTTGGCCAAGGCGCCTACGATCACTCATGGCCTGTCGTCATTGATCAACTAAGCAACCGTGGCGAATTCTTAACTGCGTACACACCTTATCAACCTGAAATCTCTCAAGGCACGCTGCAAGTTATTTTTGAATATCAATCCATGATTGCAGAACTCCTCGGAACTGAAGTTTCCAACGCCTCACTTTATGACGGCGGTAGCGCAACCGTGGAAGGCGTGCTCATGGCAGCCCGCTTACAAGGACGCAAATCCGGAACCGTGTACATTTCTGAGGGAACCTACCCTTACGTCCGACAAATTCTAGAAACGTATTTATTGCCTCTAGGATTTAAAATTGAAACCTGGTGGGCTGACCCAAAAACATTCTGCTCCACTCAAAAAACCTTGCTGACAGAGCACGTCCCTTACAAAATTCCAACCGGTGACGACGCACCTATTGCCGTCTTCCTGCAATCACCAAATCAGTGGGGACTTATTGAAGATTGGAGCGAGCTAAAATCCACAGCGCAACAACTCAACACGCAGTCCGTGGCCTCAGTAACACACGCACATTCTGTCGTTTTGTTTGAAGCTCCAGGCAACGAGGACATTGATGTTGTTGTTGGCGAAGGCCAAACTCTTGGTATTCCCGTTGGATTTGGCGGCCCCCATTTAGGCCTTATGGGTTGTCGGAAAAAAGATGTCAGACAGCTCCCTGGAAGGCTCGTCGGTCAGACCGAGGATGCTCGTGGGCAAACCGCTTACTGCATCACTCTCGCCACACGAGAGCAACACATTAGAAGGGAAAAAGCCACGAGCAATATTTGCTCCAATCAAAACTTAATGGCTTTGCGCGCCTGCATTTACATGACACTTATGGGACCAGAAGGCATGGAAAAAGTAGCTCGACTCTCCTATGGAAATGCACAGTACGCCAAGCAACTTTTACAAACCGTATTAGAGAAGAAAAACATTCAAGACATTAAAATTCTTAATGGAGATCATTTCAACGAGATCTGCCTTCTCAGCAAACCCAAACACCGACTATGGATAGATCAAATGCTCGGTGATGCTGAAAAAGAAGGACTCATTGTTGGTTGCCCTGTTGATGTTCCCAGCGCTTCAGGATTTGTAAAAGGGCTCAGCATTGCCTTTACAGAAAAACACTCAGCGGCTCAAATTGAAAAACTCGTGAACTCCATCACAAAGGAGCTACGCTAATGTCTTGGCCATTAAAAACAACTTTATCCATTGATCAATCAAAGGCAGGACGCACGGGATACAGCCTTCCTAACGATTTGCCATCCACCAGCTTCAAGCCAGCAAAAATGAAATTGCGCGCGAAGAAACTCAATTTCCCTGAGATGTCAGAGCTACAAGTTGTTCGACACTTCACAAGACTTTCTCAACTCAACTATTCCATTGATGGCGGCATGTATCCTCTCGGCTCATGCACCATGAAATACAATCCTCGCATCAACGAGCACACAGCATCGAATCCAGACTTTGCTCACCTTCATCCCTTAACGCCACCTCACCTTGTCCAAGGCGCTCTTGAACTCATGTACAAACTAGAAAATGAACTTGCTGAAATTTCTGGTTTTGCACGCGTTTCTCTTCAACCAGCTGCTGGAGCGCAGGGTGAATACACAGGCATCAGAATGATTCGCGCCTACTTGGATTCCAAAAACAATCCACGCCGAAAAATTTTAATTCCAGAGTCTGCACACGGAACCAATCCTGCAACAGCAGCCATGTGCGGCTTTGAAGTGGTTCAAATCAAAACAGCACCTGATGGCAGGCTTGACCTTAAACTTGTCGAAGAACTCGTCGCAAAAGACGACATTGCAGGAATCATGCTCACCAACCCCAATACAGTGGGGCTCTTTGAAAAGGATATTGAAAAAATCTGTGCCATGATTCATGAGCACGGTGGCCTAGTCTACTGTGACGGTGCCAATCTCAATGCCATGCTTGGCATCACTCGTCCTGGCGATGCTGGGGTGGATGTCATGCACTTCAACATGCACAAAACATTCACCACTCCTCATGGTGGTGGTGGCCCAGGTTGTGGTGGAGTTGGTGTTTCGAAAACACTGGTTCCTTTCCTGCCAACACCAACCATAGAGAGAGATCCTCGCAACCCCGAGCTTTTCACACTAAAGCACGACCAACCTCAGTCCATAGGCAAAATCAAAAGCTTTTATGGGCATTTCCTAATGATGGTTCGCGCTTATACCTACATTCGTGAATTGGGCGCTGAGGGAATCAGACAGGTGGGCACAGATGCCATTTTGCTAGCCAACTATGTTCGTGAACGACTCAAACCTTATTATGACATTGCTTACGATTCTGCGTGTATGCATGAGGTCATCTTCAACGATAAACGCCAAAATAAAAATGGGATCAAAACCCTGGATATTGCCAAACGATTGATTGATTTGGGCTATCACCCACCTACGGTTTATTTCCCCTTACTCGTGCCTGGCGCAATCATGATTGAACCTACAGAAACAGAATCCTTGGAAACTGTGGAAGATTTCTGCAAAACTATGATTCAAATTGCCGAAGAAGTGGAAAACCCTGCACTAAGGGAGAAGCTTTTTAATTCGAACACACCAGAATCAACACCTTATGGTCGAATTAATGAAGTTAAGGCGGTTAAAGATCTCATCTTGACTTGGAAAGATTTGAAAAGCGAATAAACTAGTTTCGTGTTCTTTTTAGCTGGCTTTCTATTTTTCATTTATGTCTTCCGGCTGTGGTTGTCAGGCTTTCTAGGCATTCACCCCGATGAAGCCTATTATTGGACATGGGCCCAAAATTTAAAACTCGGCTACTTTGATCATCCGCCAATGATTGCCTGGCTCATTGCAGGCGGAAAATGGATTCTTCAAAAAATGGTTTCCGAAGAAGCATGGAGAGTCTCTCCATTGTTCTGGGAAATGCTCTCATTACGGTTGTTGCCCTATTTTTTTTCCACAGTACTCACGCCGCTTTTTTTAGCAAAATCCATTGAATGGGCCCAAAGAAAAATCATTCGCGACTTCCAAATCCTTGCACTAATCACAAGCCCTATTTTTATTTTTGGTTCACAATTTGTCACACCTGACATTCCGTTATTCACCGCTTGGTCGTTTTGTTTAATGATCACAATTCGTTTTCTACGCTCACACAAAAGAAATGCGATGCATGGCAAAGAAACGCCTTTTTTATGGGGCTGGGCCACCCTTCTCGGCATCGGTCTGGCCGTTGCGGCTTATTCAAAATATTCTGCCATTCTCATTGCTTTTCTCATTGTGATGACTGGCGCAGGGCTTATGAATTCTATACTTGCAGGCCTCATCAGCTTCACACTTGTTCTCCCTTATTTTTATTGGAACTACGCTGAAGCAGCTGAACATGGTGCAGGAATTTTGTTTCAGCTCAAGCATGGGCTTGGCGATTCCATTCCTAATCCAGGTCAACTCAGCAATCTTAACTGGAAAAGAATGGGAGATTTAGTTGCTGTTCAAGTCGCCTTTTGGACTCCGTATGTGTTTTTCGCATCTTTTGTCTTGCTCTTTACAGACGTTCGTCGATTTTTCATGTCTGCACACAAAAGCAAACTAACCGGCTCTTTATTTATTTGGGCAGCAGTCCCTTTGATTTTCTTTTGCCTCACCAGCTTAAGACAGCCCGCTGAAGCCAACTGGCCACTTGTTGGATTAGTGGGCGCCACTGTGCTTGTGTATTCTCGTCTTTATCACCGTGGCATTTCTTTCACGTCAATCACCCTCAACAACCTATTCGTGCTGGGCCTGACCTACGGGCTACTAGCAAAAAACTCAGAAATTGCCGATTTTCTCGAGCCTCACAAGCCTGCACTCGCGGCCAAGCTTCGTGAACCGTCTCGTATTTATCAATTCCAAGACTGGAAACGCGTGCATGCGCTTGCCTATGAAGGAACCTCATCTCATCCAAAATTACCAATCGAAGTGCGCAGTTACCAACTGTTAGCTGAATTGCTCTTTCACGACAAATCAGCGCACACCGACGAGCATTTTGGCGATAGGCTTAAAATTTGGCCCGAGGGTTCAAGAAAAAGCGAATTCAATTTCGTTGCCAAATATATTCCAGAACGACCAGCTAAGGCTCGCTGGCTACTGTGCACAGACCAAATTTTAAATGACATTCCAAATGACTGTAAATTAAATTCCGTATTCTCAAAATCGGCCAATGAAAAAGAGCGTTACCACATTTACAAGTGTGGATTTTAAATCGCATGCTGAATAAATTTTTTTTATATTTCAATGAACTCAAAGGATGGCTTTTAGCTGTCATCATATTCATTGTCTTTATGGTTTTACGCTGCACTTGGCGTTATCAAGGTGCAGGCATTCCCTCTTTAGTCAACGAGCGACGCCAACACAAACTGCCAACTGTCTACGGTCATTTTCATGAGGATGAATGGGCCTTTTTAGGACTGTTTAGCTTCCGAAAAATGAACGTCCTAGTTTCTTTTAGCCGCGATGGACAATTGATGAAAAATTTTCTCACCATGCTCAGGTTCCAAATTGCCCGCGGATCATCAAGCCGCGGAGCCGTCCGTGGGTTTCTTTCCTTAATTCGACAAGTTCGAGAGGGACCCTTTAAAGAAGTCTCCCTTGCTGTTGACGGACCGAAAGGCCCACGCCACCACGTTAAAAAAGGTATTTTGCAGTTAGCTCAAGATCTCAGCTCACCAATTATCATTGGTGCTGCTTCTGCAAACCGTGCTTGGGTTTTTGAGAAATCATGGTCCAAAGCCTTCATTCCAAAGCCATTTGCCAAGGTCACAGTTTGCTACGACGTCATTGAGCAAAATGAGTTTATGAACCTAAGCCCCGATGAACAACTAAAACTGACAGAAAACCGCCTTCGCAGTGCCAAATCAATGGCGGAAAAGTTAGCAAAATCCCCAAGCAACACAGAGTAAAATATCCTCTGTGAGAGGATCAACTTTACTAGCCCTCATTCTAGGTCATTCCATAGCCTTGCCTGCTTTCGCCAACTCACACGATCTCTCCAGCTGGACCTTAGAAGATAAAATTGGCCAACTCCTCATGGTTGGGTATCGAAACAAAGAACAGCTTGAACAAATCCGACCCGGTGGAGTTATTTTATTTGCGTGGAGCTTAAAAAATGCAGACCAATCACGAGCTCTGACCAATGAAATACAAAATACAGCATCTGAAAAATTAAAAGCAACACCTTTCATCTCCACAGATCATGAAGGCGGAAAAGTTTTGCGATTGAAAAAAGGAATCACGCAATGGGCAGATGCCGCGGCCATTGGCACAGCAAACCCTTTAACAGCTTTTCGCATAGGTAAAGCCATGGGGCATGAGTTACGCGCCATTGGAATCAATATGAATTTAGCGCCCGTGCTAGACCTGGGAAATGCAAGGTCCTTTCTTGAAAATCGTGTCTGGGGGGACAACGCTGAAATTGTAGGACAAAAAGTCACCGCCTTTGTTCGAGGCCTAAGCTCAGCGCGCATCATCCCAGTGGCCAAACATTTTCCAGGGCATGGTGGAAGCACTCAAGACCCTCACTTCGCCTCAGCAACCATTAAAAAAGATTTCTCCACACTGTGGAAAGACGACCTCGAACCTTTTCGTCAAGTCGTCAGCGCTGGTGTTCCTGCACTCATGACAGCGCACGTAGAAATTCCAACCGTTGACCGCATACCAGCATCAGTATCGTCTAAATTTCTACAAGAAATTTTACGAGAAAAAATTGGCTTTCAAGGATTGATTGTTTCCGATGACATTGAGATGGGTGCTCTCTCAAGCCCAAGCCTTAAGGGAATGAAGTCTGAGGATGTCGCCTTGCAATCGTTAAAAGCAGGAACCGACATCATCATGGTTGTTTGGTCACTGCCACTACAGAAAAAAATCGTCGAGCGAATTAAAAAAGCCATCAATGATGGCGAGCTGTCTGAGCAATGGCTGAATGAAAAAATAGAAAAAATCTTAGCCATCAAAGATAACTTTTTAGGAAGATCCCAATCCTCACCTTTTGCACAAAACCCTTTTTGGAAATCACTATTACTCACCAAAGAAGCCTCTCACTTAAATCGCCTAGTGAGCCTAGGTGCCGTTCAGTGGGCCACAAAGAATCAATCAATCATTGCCCCCAATCTTCATCAGCATTGGAAATCTTCGTGGTCTTTGTTTGTTCCCAGCACGAGTGCTTATGGCATTTGGAAAAAATTTAGGCCGCAAGATAAAGTTGTGTTCATCAAATCACGACCAGACACTAAAGAAATTATTCAATATGAAAAGACACTCAAACAAACACTCCAACAAGGAAACCCCACCATTGTCATCACTGGACCACGAGCGTCTTCCAATGATGAAATTTTTCAAAAAACCAGAGACGTTATGGCGCAACACGCCGTAAACAACATGGGTCATAAAAACCAAGCCGTTATTTGGGCACACCAAGGACTAACCCCCATTCAACTTCGAGGCTCCTCAGACACCTTAAAAGTGGCCATTCTCAGCCTACATGGATCAAGCCTCACGAGCCTAAAAGCTTTCATTGAACACCTCAAAAAGGATCTTTTAAGCTTTCCCGCTGAGGAAAAAACTTATAAACATGATCTAGCGACATGGAACTAAGTTTTGTTGAAATCTTATTTGTTTTTTTTATAGCTCTCTTAGTTCTAGGACCACAAGAATTGGTCCTAAAGGCGCAATCTATAGGCCGATGGGTAGGCAAGGCCAAGCGTGAATGGAACAACCTTCGTGTTATGGCCAAAGAAGAATTTGAACTTATAGAAAAAAAATCGTCCCTCCCCGCAACTCAAACCACTCCAATTCCTGTGAAATCTCCAAATTCCGCTTTAGGCACAGCAAATTCCGTTTCAGACACAACGCCTAAACCATTTCACATTCACAGCCCTGCGGTTTCATCACTTGGTGCGGAAGACACTTTAAATCACGGGTAAATGGCATGGATTTATCAAAGAAGCCTTTCCTCGCTCACATCGACGAATTGTTCTCTCGGCTAAGACGTTCCTTTTTATGGATTTTGTGTTCTATTGGTGTGGCTTATTTTTTCGCGGCTGATCTTATTGATTATTTGAAAACGCCCGTAGAAGCACTGCTCTCGGAGAACATTCAACTTGTCTTCCTAACTCCGTTTGAAAAAATCAATCTCTACGTCAGAATGTCATTCATTCTAGGCATCGCACTTGCTGCTCCTTTGGTGTTACGTGAAATCAGTTTATTTCTGTGGCCCGCTCTTTCAGACAAAGAAAAACGTACCTACAGAGCATTCATTTTTTCAACGTTGCCAGTCTTCTGTTTGGGTATTGTTCTTGGCTATGCCTATTTACTCAGCCCGTTTATGAAGTGGATTACTGAATTTGGAAGTTCTGAACAATATCTGACAAATGCCAAGGGCATGATTTCCATCACATCATTTGTGAACACAGAACTAGGATTTCTGCTACTGTGCGGCATAACCCTGGAACTGCCCTTGATCATGTTCTTTATGACAAATTTGGGTATTGTATCGGCCAATTTCTGGTCTCAAGGAAGAAAAACATCCATAGTCATCAACTCATTGATTGCAGCTATTTTGAGCCCACCAGACATTTTCAGCATGTTCATGATGATGCTTCCGTTAATCCTTCTTTACGAGTGTGGAATCTTCATCATCCGCATGGCAAAATGGTGGCAACATGAAAAAGAACTCCTTAGTCACTAACTTCATTATCTGCCTATTTTCATTTTCCGTTGGCTTCAGCGCTCAAGCTAAAGCACCCAAAGAAATTGTCATTGGCGTACAGCCTAATGAAGCGGTTGCAGACGTTGAGCAATTCCGCTCCGAATTAGAAGCAAAAATTTCAATTCCTGTAAAAATAGTCAAACCTAAGGACTACAGTGAGCTTGTTGATAAATTCAAATCCAATGCTGTCGATTTTGCGTTTTTCAGTCCTTTGAACTTCATTCAAGCAGAACGCGAAGCACAAGCTAAAGTTCTGCTCAAAAAAGTTTATGGCAAAGATGAATTTTACTACGCAGCGCTCGTGAGCTTGAAAAAAAATAAACTTAAAAAAATTGCTGACCTCAAATCCAAACGCATTGGCTTTGTCGACAAGAAAAGCACCAGTGGCTACCTCTACGGCCGTTACTTGCTTCGTTCAAAAGGATTAGACGCCGGCGAAGGTGTAAGCGATGGACCCAATACCCTAAAATATGAGTTTTTCGGAACACACGATGCCGCTTTGCAAGCTTTGATTGATGGCAAGGTAGATGTCGTCTCTGTATGGTCGGACAGTCCTGAAAAGAAGACTGGTGTCTGGACCAACGACAAATTTAAGCACATTAGCCCTTCAACGTTTCATATCATTATCCAATCTGAACCGATTCCCAATGATGCCTTTGCCGTTCGTGAAAAGTTCTTCCAGGAACAGGCGCTCGTGAGCTATTCAGTCATGGAAGCCATCATCAGCTTAAGCGATTCTCCAGACTCGACATTTCGCAAGCTATTTGGCACAACACGTATGGCAACTGCGACATCAAGGCACTACGATAGCGTAAGAAAACTAGAATCAATTCTAGCAAAGTAATTTTTCCACAAGAAAAGGGCACTCAATTGGAACCAAGTTCAGCTAAACTCAAAACTCTTTATTCACAACAACAAATTGCTCAAATGGTTTCCAATGTAGCCAACGCTGTCGATACTCATTTTGCAGGAATTCAAACGCCACTGATCGTCGTTGGTGTCTTAAAAGGTGCATGGATGTTCCATGCCGATCTTGTAAGACAACTCAAAACCGATTTATTAATTGATTTCATTCGTGCTAGTTCTTACGGCCACTCCACAACTACATCAGGAGTGGTCCGCATCCTCAAAGACATTGAAGTCGACATCCGAGACCGAGACGTCTTGGTTGTAGAAGAAATCATTGATAGTGGACGCACTTTGAAATTTATACGAGACCGATTGATCCAAGGCGGGGCCCGCTCCGTAAAAATTGCAGCATTACTGGATAAAAAAGAACGCCGTGAAGTCGACTGTGAGGCTGATTTTGTTGGGGCCGTAGTTCCCAACCATTTTGTTGTTGGCTACGGCCTCGACTGGCAAGAACGATTCAGAAATCTAAAAGAAGTTTGTATCGTTAGCGATTAAAGATTCGCAAACTCTGGAGGCAACTCCAAAGCTGGAATAATGGTGTGCGACACAGGAGGAGGAAGTTGCACGGGATTAAAGCGCAAGTCTTCAACAAGCCAACGCAATGCAGGTCCCAGCTTCACTTTCCAGTCCAAATCTCTTAGTTCATCAAATGATCGTTTTGCTTTAGGTAATGTAAAATCAATCCAGGAAACTTCTTTTTCAGAAACCCAGGACTTCAAGACGTTTTCAATTTTTGTATAAGGAATAGGATTGCCGTCATCGGCCAAAACTTCAGGTTCTGCACCAATGTCATAAACGATACGTTCCGTGATTGTTGCTAATTTTTCGTACACATCTTTTGGTGTATTCACTTGGCGAATGAGTTCCGGACCTGAAGTGAAACTAATAACCGATTTAGGATCAATGAATTCTGCCCATCGAAGCAAGGTTGCGTTCATGGCTTCGGTTCTAACGTCTCCCTGAGCTACAGGGTTCAATACTGGTGTCATGTAAATGTCTGGTGCTGCAGTGAAAATTCCGCTCTGTAGGGCTTTCTGCAAAAGTTGAATCAACATCGCATCTAGTTTTGCCCCGCCACCAACACCACCGACGAACCACAATGGTTTTTGATCAGCAGCTTTTTTTCCATTGATTTTTAACAACTGAAGCGGTGCAGATCCTTCGTTGTAAAAATGATCTCCGTTTAGATCTACAATCTCTAGTACGTTCCATACAGCCATTCTCAATTTACCCCTCTACAGATGAGATTTACCAACTTGAACTACAAGTGGTCTAACCACTATGTTCAAAACTTTCAACTAGCTGATCAATGTGTTAACAAAGATTCAATGAATTTTCGAGAATTAGAGCTGAATTCCGTTCTGGTCGATCGGTTGACAAGTCGTCAAATAACTGCTCCCACACCAATTCAAGAGGAAGTCTTTGCACCAATCAAAAGTGGAAGCTCCATTTTAGGACTCTCAAAAACAGGCACTGGAAAAACTCTTGCTTATTTGCTGCCGCTAGTCGACGCACATTTATTAAAAACTAGCACGAGCGACGCAGCACAAGTACCAACATTCTTAGTCCTTGTCCCCACTAGAGAACTGGCAACTCAAGTCGCTCAAGAACTTTTCTTACTGTTACAAGATTCCAAGAAGTTTGTTGTTATTGTCGGAGGAGAATCCGAAGAAAAACAAATCGAATTAGCTAAAACAGCGCAATGGATCGTTGGCACACCTGGACGCGTTCTAGATTTATTCAAACGTAAAATGATCCAACTAGATTCCATTCAAAGTGTTGTTCTTGATGAGGCTGACCGTCTGCTCGACATGGGTTTTGTTGACGACATTCGAAGCATTGTTAGACTTCTGCCTTCGTTAAAACAACATATTTATTTCTCAGCTACGCTCCATTTTGGCGTTGAAGAAATAGCCTATGAGTTTGGAAAAGAGCTGATTCATTACGGAACTCAGAGTGATGAGCTCACAGTGGAAGGCCTCGACCATAAAATTTCAAATATTGGTGACCAAGAAAAATTCCACGCATTAGCCAACTTTTTATTCAGCCGCTCAGCAGAACGAGGTATCGTCTTTTCAAACTACCGTGAACGAGCCCATGAAATTGCAGCTCGACTAAAAGGCCTAGGATGCGCCGCAGAAGTACTCACAGCGCAACTCAATCAGTCTCAACGCAATCAAATCATGGATGGATTTCGTTCAGGAAAAATTCAAGTTTTGTGCGCTTCCGACTTGGCAGCGCGTGGATTAGACGTCTTCGATTTAGATTTCGTCATCAATTATGATTTACCGGACGATAGCGCTACTTATGTTCACCGCGTGGGCCGCACTGCCAGAGCAGGTCGCAAGGGCCTAGCAATCTCCTTTGTGGGATTTGAAGACTCTTATCGCCTCGACAAATTAGAAAAATATTTAGGCCAAAAAATACCACTTCATCATTTTACGGCTGAGTCCTTAAGTGGATCGCTACCAAGATGGCAAAGGGCGCAGCAAGCCGAGGACTCGCGGCCAAGGCGCCACAACGCACCAGCGCCGCAGCAACAGCAGCAGCGTGCTCCTCATCGTCAGCAGCCAACTAGCCACAACAACCATCATCATCATAAGCAAGCAAAGCATTCACACTCACATCCACACGTGCCACAACAAAGAGCAGCCGTAGCAGCTCAAACAGCTATAAAACTGAATTGGTGGCAAAAAATACTAAGCTTTTTTGGGTTATATAAAACACAGAAAACGCAAGCTTCATCAGCTCAACAACAAAAGCGCTCTTACAACCATCGTCAGCACAACAAACGATCAGATCGTCAGCATCAAGGCGCTTTTGCAGGCCCTCGAGGAGGTCGTCGTCGTCCACCACGAGGACCCGATGGGCGCGGACGCCATGCTGCGCCTGAGCGCAAGTAATTTAGCTGATCTTTCCAAGAAGATTCCCAAACCTTCCAGATGCCCAAAAATGGTTCAAAGCCTGCATCGGCTAAAACCTTAAGCACGTAGAACACTTGAATTTGATGATTCGTGAATCTTGGGTTTTTCTGTAAGATTCTGTTGGCATGTGTTGCCTGAGGATCATGACTTAAGCGTTCCAACGTTTGATAAATGGAATGCATGAAATCTTTTTCATTTTTTGTCACTTTTAATTCTTCAAACAAAGCGTTGAGGTCCTGATGATCAATTGCGCCACCTTTTCTTAAGGGCAACAACAAATCAGCAAAGAATAAAAACAACAATGGAGCGGAATCTTGGGGCTGCTTCCAGGGACAATGGTCCACGGCCTTGGAAATTTTAATCAAAACATCGAATGATGCCGGGTGTTTTGTGAAATGCGCAGACAACAACGGCATCAAATGCTTCCAGAGACCTAGTTGTTGAAATTCTTGAAAAACTTTTTCTGCATGCCCTTCACGAAGAATTTTAATCATCTCCTCGCGAATCCGCTCACGCTTTGCATTGCCTAGCTCATCCAAGCACTGCAACACTGCTTGCTTGGTTTGGCTCTCGAATTTCAAATTTGCGCGATGTAAAAAACGTATCGCCCTTAAAATACGAATAGGGTCCTCAACAAAACGTTCTTTTGGATTGCCAATGATTCGCAGTAGTCTTTTTGATAAATCCTCAAGGCCACCAACAAAATCTACAATTTTGTGAGTTCCCGTATCCAAAAAAAGTGCATTCACCGTAAAGTCGCGCCTATACGCATCTTCTTTTGCAGAGCCAAAAACGTTCTCATTGACTTGACCATCACGTTCTTCTGGATCACGGCGAAACGTCGTGATTTGAAATTCTTTTTCAAAGTTTTTGTTGCGAATCACAGGAAACAATTCATGTGCGTCGCGTTCCATTTCAGTTACAGTCAAATTACGTTTTGCCACAACAATACGAAAGCGTCGGCCAATGATAAAGGATCTCTTCACTAGAGATTTCACCTGATTTGGCGAGGCTTTTGTTGCAATGTCAAAATCTTTTGGTTTTTTCTTTAAAAGAATGTCACGAACACAACCACCTACCAAATAAGATTCAAACCCAGCACGGTTCAGAATTTTCAGAATCTCTACAGCTTCAGGATCAATGTTTTGCCAATAATCTTTGGGCAAAACTACATTCGAACCCTTCACCTTATCCCAAATCCACTTCAACATTCGACTTCACCTATCCTGCCCACATATTTAGCTTTGGGAGTGCATCATAATCAAACCCAGTACGAGTATTTCCTAAGATTTCCCGCGCCTCAAGTCGTATTTTCGATAAAGCTACAATTAACGGTTCAATATCCACTCCAAGATATTTTGGACGATACGCTTGTAATTTTTTTTCTGCCTCTTCGGCCAGGCGTATCACGCCTTTAGGGTTCGCGTTGAGCACATGATAATAAGCTGCGGCAGCCTGAATAATACCCTGATAAAACAAACGAGCCTTTCCGCGCTCAACCATCCACAAATCCTCCAAGACCTCATGCGCCTCCCAGTAGAATCTACGGTTAAACAAGCTCACAGCTTCAATGAGTTCGGGTGGAATTGCTTCCTGGCTTTCTTTTTTATTTGGTTCAGCTTCTGTCTTTAAATTCTCTCTCAAAAGCTGTATCAGTGTTGATTTACAAGATCCGCCACAGGGTCCTACACCTGCCGTTGTGTGCTCATAAATTTCAGTGAGATTATGTGACCTACCATCCAGTATGGACTGTTTTACACACTGCTGTGTAACGTTGTTACAATAGCAGGCCAGCGCTTCTTTTCGCGGAGAATCCCCGCTTCCCTGAGTCATGGATTATAAGAATAGCACGGAACAATTTAAGCTGCTTTTTTCTCTTTTTCCTCAACAGGCTGAGTAAGAACAAGTTCCTGGTGCGCAGCAATAAACGCTTTAACGCATTCCGGATCAAACTGTGTTCCAGAGCAGCGGTTAAGCTCATTGTATGTTCTGTCTAAATCAAGCTGTTTTCTATAAACTCGAGTTGTCGTCATGGCATCAAATGTATCTGCCACAAGAATAATTCTTGAATAAATATGAATTTCATCACCAAAGGACTGATCTGGATAACCCTTGCCGTCCACGCGTTCGTGATGTCCGCGAATCGCATCTGCCAAATACCCAAGATCAGGAATATTCTGGACGATTTTGCCAGAATCCACTGGATGCAAACGTATAATCGTGAACTCTTCAGGTGTTAAAGGACCTGGCTTTTTTAAGACATGATCCGGGGTCATAATTTTGCCCGTGTCATGAAGCAATCCTGACAGATAAACCTCAACCCGCTCCTGAGCGGACATGCCTAACTGCGCTGCAATCATCTGACTGTAATCAGCCACGCGGTGGCTATGACCATAAGTATAAGGATCTTTGCGCCACAACTGATCTAAGACTTGGTTGATTTTAGAGTGAGATTTAACACTGTCCCAAGCACGCTTGAACGATTCCTCACCAAAAAAACTCGGCAACGGGCGTTGTTCAGGTACCTCATAAAACGCCTGCTGCATCTGAAGCGAATGACTAGGCTTGGACATAAAGACTCCCTCTAAACCCAGAATACAAGGCATTTACAACGCCGTGTATAAAGATTCAGTACATACCTAGTTAAATCTTTATTAATCTGTTAAGTATTTGAAATTGCATGAATAATTACTTGAAATCTTTGGCTATTTTATGCATCTTTCTAGGCCTGTGGTCATGTTCATCTTCTTCCTCATCTGAGCAAGCTCAGAAAAATGGGCCACCGCCTCCCGCCGTAAGCGAAAATGTGGAGCTTGAAGGCGCTCAAGACCCCTCGCCCATTGATCCCTCCAACCCTCCTCTGGTGAAACTTAGTCCCACAACATTTCACCCAAATCACACACCCCCGTATCAAGTCACGATCAGCTCCGAGCACTTTCCACTTGCGGTCGCATGGCAAGAACTTGCGCTGCTCATCAATAACAACGCTCCTTTAATGATTTCTCAATCGCCCTATACGATTGATTTTAGTGTTCATATTCAAGAAGGCCTAAACTACATCCGAGTTTTTCCCACACGAAGCTGGGGAGAAATCGTAAAGTCTGAAACATCTATGGACGGTTTTTATTTTTACAAACTTGCGTCTAAAAAACAGAAAAAACTGCCAACAACAAAAGTTGCCCTAAACTTATTTTTCCCACAATCTGAAATCAGTTTAGAACAGGCCAAACGCTTTTTAATTGATTACACCATTAGTGAAAAACCAAATACAATCGCTCCAGCAAATCATCGCTACTATCTTCGCTATCAAATCAATCAAGAAAAACCACGAATACTAACTGCCAGCAAAGAACCGCTAATATTAATGAATTTATCACCTGGAACTTACCAATTAAAATTTGATTTACTCAATCACCGCAAAAAACCTGTGGCATCGCCATTTTCCAGTGTTCAACGAACGCTGGTCATCTGCGCTAACAACCATCTGCCCTGTTCTTCAGGTCCGACGCCGGATAAGTAGCACCCTCTGCCTGTAAGGGTTTTGCAGGTTCGACATCTTCAATAACAATGGAGCCCAATGAATCTGCACTAGTTTTAGCTCTTAGTTTATATGCCATTTTAAACTTGCCACCTATGGGACCCGCAATAAACAAGTCCGTAGCATCAAAGGTCACCTGCATTTCTGCAGTTGCTGATCCGGACACTCCTTGAATGGTCACCGTACTGCCCTCACCTTTTACAGTAAAAAAATCCCCACAAACCTTAATGCGACATTCGTTAAAAATGACGGGACTTATAACAGCCGTCGCAGAAGGATTTGAGGGATCAATTCCCCCCAATGTTCCTGAAGATAAAGTATAGGAACCACTCTCTGGACACTGAAACTCACTTGTCGTGGTCCCAGCCGCAAACGACGTAATATTGGATTCTAGAAATGTGACCATGAGAACCTGGATGAACGTTGCAACTTTTGCTTCCTTGGAAACCCCACCGCAGGAGTTGATCAAAAAAACCAAAGCAAGCGGCATGGCAATAGCCTTGAATTTAGACAAGAGGCTTCTCATCGCTTAAGTATGTAAATCTTTTTGTGAAATTGCAATTGTGGGATTAAAAACTTCATATTAAAAGATAACTATGATGGCACGTCGTATTTTATCCGCACTTACAGTCCTGACATCCACCATGATATTTGTTTCATGTTCAAAGAAACCCGATCTTGTGATTTCTCCAATCTTTTATGGTGAATGCCAGGTGCGCGTTCTTTCCAAAACCAAAGGTGCAGAAATCCAAGTTGACGGGATCCGTGCTGGATTCACAGATATTTTAGTGAACGTACCCTGTGGAGAAAAACAGATTACGGTCCTTAAAGACGGCTTTAGCCCCTACAGAGACTATATTCGTGTGACAAAGGGCAATTCCTTGGATGTTACTGTTGAATTGCAGGCCTTAAAACACACAGATGACTATGCGCTATCTGATTTGCTTGTCGAACAAGTCAAAAAGGGCGAAGCACTCAAAAACCCAAACACCACGCACAAAGCACGTGTCGCCATCAACGCTCCTCTAACAGACAACCACCACGATGCAGCAGCCTCAGCTGCTCCTGCCGTAAAAAGTGGCGAGGAAACCGTCGACGACTGGCGCTAACTTTGCATGGGTAAACCTAGGTTTACCCAATGTCAGTTATAGATGCCTTAAATACATTTGCTCAAAATATAGAAAATCCTCAAGAAAAACGACTTTTCTTGCTTGCTGCGGCAGGCTTACACGGTCCGCACTCCTGGAATATCACGCAAGATTTTCGGTATCTGGGAATCCTTCATCTCTTGGTCTTATCTGGGTCACAAATCTCACATTTTCGTGCTGTTATAGACCGATTGTTTGGTTTTTTAGCTTATCGAAAAGCAAGCCCGCTTTACCCATATATTAGATTTTTAGGTCTTAGCACTGGATTGTTGTTCATTGGCCACGCTTTTACCTGGCCAGCCCCAATTACCAGAGCCATTATATGTGAAATTTTTAGAGCAATCTTCCCCCATTTTCGCCTCGATTTGGCTTTGTTTTTTTGCCTACTCATTCAAGCGATATTATTTAGCCATCAACTTCAACAATGGTCTTTTTTTCTAAGCTGGTTTGCTTACCTCACCTTACAATTAGCACCGCAACTAGGCCTCAAAAAGGAACTGATCAAAAGTCTATTTACGACCCTGATCACTCAAATCGTTTGTTTATTTTTGTTTTCAGACCAATCCTCAACAAACTGGCCCGTTCAGATAGCCTGGGGATTAGTAGCCAACTTAATCATGGGAATCATCTTTGAATTCGCCCTTATGCCAATAATTGGGTGGATTTGGCTATGGGCAATAGCGGGAATCAGCCCACCAGGAGCTGTTTTTTTGGCAGACGCAATGAGTGCAGTCTGCAGAGTCATTCTTGTTGTCACAAACGGGTTCATGTATATTATTGACTAATGACCCTTCGTGAAAAAATCGTAGCAATACTTCAGGAACGATCATTTGAAATACGTGACGGCGGCTCCAAAATGGAAGTCGTCGAATCTACGGATTTCGAACAAATCGCCCTCGACATCATAGAAGTCCTTTCAAAGGACTACAGTATTGACGCCGAATAAAAACCTATCAAACAACGATCACCTCTGTGACTCTTTATGAAAGGTGTCCCGAGCTGGGTTTTCAACCCGAGACACCTCTTAGAGTCTTTTTATCCTAGAGATGATTTTAGCAACTACTTTTCCTAAGCTCTCACTTATCCAAGAAGCTTCAAGGCAATACCTTGAGACTGATTGGCCTGAGAAAGAACTGAGATGCCAGCTTGAGCCATAATTTGACTACGCGCCATTTCAGCTGACTCATTAGCAATATCAGTGTCACGAATACGGCTATTCGCAGCAGAATAGTTCTCAACCATCACTTCTGTGTTGTTAATGGTGGAGTTCATTCTGTTCTGCAAGGCACCTAGATTCGCGCGGTTGGAACTAACTGTTGCAAGCGCAACATCTAAATTAACCAAACCACCTTGAGCACTAACTTTATTAGATACATCAATGTTTTCCAAACCTAGCGCTTTTAATGAAACGTTGGTCATTGCTGGCTCATAAGAAATGCGATCCAAGAACTCATCATTTCGAATACCAATCTGGAAGTCCAATTTATCACCTGTACCATTCAACAGTTTTGCACCGTTGAACTCTGTACCTTGCGCTAGACGTTCAATTTCTTTTTTCAATTCTGAAACCTCGCGATGGAGGTAGTTACGCTCTGGGGGCCCAATAGTATCAGAAGCTGCCTGCACACTTAACTCGCGAATACGGTTAATGATGCTAGACACTTCGTTAATACCACCTTCAGCAACTTGAATGAACGAAATACCGTCTTGAGCGTTACGACTTGTTTGTTTCAAGCCGCGGATTTGCCCACGTAAGTTTTCGCTGATTGCCAAACCAGCAGCATCGTCAGCAGATTTATTGATTCGGTTGCCCGATGAAAGTTTTTCCGAAACGGATTCAATCGCGTTTCGTGTCCCACGCAAATTTCTCTGCGCGTTGATGGACATCATGTTTGTGTTAATACGTAAACCCATAAACAAAAGCCTCCTTGTTGCTTTTGACCTGGGTCATCCATGACAGGTCTTGAGTCACAACCTTGTGCTCAAGGAGCGTCCGTGCTCGCTAAGTTAAAAAAATCTCTAGGACTCTTAAAACCAAATAACGATGTAAAATTATGAAACTTCGTGACGACATGAGAGTCGAGTGATTCCGACCAATACCGCTTCCTTGCGACTCTCTTCCGTGACGGGCTTTCGAGGAGACTTCCTATCTCGCCCTATCGTAACCTCAAATCCCTAAGAGGTTCTTAACTATCTCTTCGTCAAAAGTGTAAAAAACTTTACACAAGTGTCACTTTTTCTTTACAAATTTGAGAAAAAGCTCACTTTTAACAAAACGCAGCGCATCATATCGTCGCTCGTAAGCCCCTAAGTCTTAGATTAAAACCATCACATGTTTATCAAACCTCAACTTTTAGAAATTGTTTCTGATGTTTTATCCACAACGCTCGGATGCGACAGCATAAAACCCTCAGATCCTCAAAAACTAGATTCTGCAAAAAAAGAAATGGAACTCTTGGGAAAAAATCGTGGAAGACCACTGCTTTACCCTATGATTCCAACTGGTCGAGGCTCTGGTCCATTTGTTGAAATTATAGATGGCTCTGTAAAATTAGATCTCATCACTGGAATTGGCGTGCATCTATTTGGTCATGGGCATCCTGAACTCATCTTGCAAGGAGTGAAAGCCGCACTCAAATGCCCCACCATGCAAGGAACCCTTATGCCTGGGCGCGAATATGCAAAGTTATCTTCTTTGCTTCTTGAAGGAGCACAAGGCTATGCTCACTTGCCCAACGAGGCCCGCTCACAAGTTAATGGCTGCTGGCTCACATCGTGTGGAACCATGGCTAACGAATACGCTTTAAAAATTCTGAGACAAAAAAAATCCCCAGCATACCGGCTCATCACATTTAACAATGCTTTTTCTGGTCGAAGTACAGCAATGCAAGAAATGACAGATGAGCCAAAATACCGTGAAGGCCAACCCACATTTGATCAATTTTCTCACATCCCATTTTTCAATCCTAAAAAAGATTTAAACGAGAACATCAAAGACACTTGTTCACAAATCGATGCCTTACTTGCCAAACATCCCAATGAATATTGCGGACTAGGGTTTGAGCTCATTCAAGGTGAAGGAGGCGGATTCTCTACAGCCCCCAGAGAATGGTGGACCAGCATTTTGAGCCACGCCAAATCTCAAGGCCTTGGTATTTGGTTTGATGAAGTGCAAACATTTGGGCGCACAGGCGAGCTATTTGCCTTCCAGCGCTACGGCCTTGGTGAATATGTCGACGTTGTGAGTGCCGCTAAACCCTTACAGTGTGGGGCAGTATTATGGACCGCAGACTACGCCCCTAAAACGGGACTGATTGCCGGCACATTTGCAGGGGGAACTGTGCCTCTAGCCTTGGGTGCCAGCATTCTTGAAATGTTGAAAAGCGGCAATTATTTTGGCCCACAAGGCCGCATCCGCCAATTCGAGGAATTCGTACAAAAAGATTGGACCGATCGCAAAAAACGTATCGGCGAAAAATATAATTTTAGCGACATCAGAATCACAGGTGGAATGATTGCCGTTGATTTGTTGGATGGAAAAGCCGAAACCATTAAAAAATTCTTAGACAAATTATTTAGCAACGGAGTGATAGGTTTTAGCGCCGGAAAAAATCCCACATGCGTTCGATTCTTACCTCCAATGGGAGTCATCACAACCGAGCAATGGACACTGGCAATGTCCATTTTTGAAAAGACGTTAGAAGAGTTCAGTGAGGGGAAATAAAGTGTTTCTAATTCGAGAAGTTGAAGCCAAAGACACAGACGACCTGTTACGGCTTGCAAGCCAGGCATCCTTCATTAATTTGCCAGCCGACAGAGCAATGCTCAACAAAAACATTCAAAAGAGCGTTCAAAGCTTTCGTGCTAAATTAAAAGACTATCGTGACGGACAATTTATTTTTGTTCTTGAAGATTGCGCCACCCAAAAAGTCATTGGATCAAGTACCATCATTGCACAACACGGAACACCCGACGAACCACACTTATATTTCTCGGTTCTAAAAAAGAAAAAGGAATCAAAATCCATTCATCTTGGATTTTTACATCAAGTTCTTCGATTAGGCTTTGATTTCGACGGCCCAACCGAAATTGGCGGCCTCATTTTATTGCCAGAATATCGCTCTCATGAGGGTAAGCTAGGCAGACTTCTGAGCTTTGCACGTTTTCAGTATATGGCGGCTCGCCGCCCCATGTTCCGTGATCACGTCTTAAGCGAGCTCATGCCACCCTTCAACGACAGGGGGGAATCTCCATTGTGGGAAGAAGTTGGTCGTAAATTTACAAACATGAGCTACCAAGAAGCCGATCGTTTTTCACGACGCAACAAAGAGTTTGTGACAGCACTATTTCCCGAAGGAGACATCTATACCTGCCTGTTGTCAGCCGAAGCCCGAGAATCTATTGGACAAGTTGGACAAGCAACAAAGCCGGTTCAACACATGATTGAAAAAATTGGTTTTCGTTACAAAAACATGATTGATCCTTTTGATGGCGGTCCCCATTACTGGGCAAAAACATCTGAGATAACTCCTGTAAAAAAAACAAAGCGCGTCGAATTCACCGAGTCATTTTCAAAATCAACACAAGCTAAAGAAACATTTGGCATTCTCATGAATTTTACTTCAAAAGGAATTCGCGCCACCCAAACCCACATCAAGCTTGGAGCAGGAAAAAAAGTTTCTTCATTTACTTGTTCCACAAAGATCGTAGAATTGTTACAGCTCACAAAACAATCAGAAGCATACTTTTTGGAGAATAAAATAGAATGATATCTCTCGACAGCGCTTTAAAAGAAAAAACAACTTTTAAAGGCGATTTCATTTCCAATCACTGGACTGTAACTAAAACACCATCAGGACAATGGTCTTGCATATCTCCAGCCAATCTTGACTGGAAGTTTAACGACATTCAATTTCATTACCCGCATGTCGACGCTGCCGTGGAAAGTGGACAACAAGCTTTTGCAAAATGGAAAGCAATTCCCCTTCAAGGCCGCCTTGAAATCATCAAACGCTTTGGCGAAGAGCTAGAAAAACGAAAAGATAAAATCGCAAGACACATCGCCGTTGAAACCGGCAAGCCATTCGATGAGGCTTTGGGAGAAGCTGGTTTATTGAAAGCCAAAATCAATGTCACCATTGATGAGGGCTTGAAACTTATTTCTGAACAAAAATTAGATTTGGGCGCCGGCCTTGGGCGTGGTGAAATTCACTGGAGGCCTAAAGGTTTACTTGTTGTCATAGGACCTTTTAATTTTCCAGTACATCTTAGCAATGGGCATATCATCCCTGCCTTAATCACAGGCAATACCATTATCCTAAAACCTTCTGAAAAAACTCCTTACTGCGCACAAATTTACATGGAAGCAGCGGAAGCTGCCGAATTTCCACCAGGAGTCATTCAACTCGTGCACGGGAACGCAGACCTTGCGACTCGCCTCATTCGCCACCCGCACATTGACGGCGTGCTAGCCACTTGCAGCTATGATGTGGGAGCTAAAATTCAAAAAGAATTAGCTGCCGAACCTGAGAAAATCATTGCGCTTGAAATGGGTGGAAAAAATGCTGCCCTCATTTGGGAATTTCAAGATTTGCAGAAGTGTGCTGACGACCTCATTCGATCCTCATTTCTAACAACAGGTCAACGTTGTACAGCACTTTCCCGATGCTATGTGAAACGTGAATTTATTGATGCACTCACCGAAAGCTTCCATAAAAAAGCAAAAGATCTCGTCATTGGCCATCCTTTCCAAGAAGACCCCAAACCCTTCATGGGCCCAATCATTAGCGCGCGTTCAAGAGAAGATTTTCTACGATATAGCCACATCGCTGAGAGCGAAGGCGCGGAAATTGTCATGCGCGGAAAACCATTAGAAGGAACTCCTCAGAAGGGACGCCATCCCCTACCCGAGGGCTACTACGTCACCCCATCCATTCATGCCATAAAAAAGTGGGATCCCAAATCCAACTATCAAACGCATGAGATTTTTGGTCCTGACATCTTTTTCTGTCCCATCGATTCCATCGAAGAAGGCATTGCAGCCGTTAACTCCACAGATTACGGACTTTCTTTTTCATTTTACGGTGGCAATGAAGCCACTTTTGAAAAAGTAGCTGACTCCATTGAAGCAGGTCTTTGTTATTGGAATCGCCCCACTGTAGGAGCGAGCGCAAAACTACCCTTCGGAGGATGGAAACGTTCTGGCAACCAACGCCCCGCCGGCATTTTCGCCATCTACAACAGCGTCCAAAGCCAAGCCCGCATCAAATGACAAAAAGGTGCCTAGCTCCATTGAGCCAGCAACCGCGTCAAAACAAAAACTACGGACCCGTGCTCTGCCATATAATGGCACTTTTTTTTATACTTTTTTGTTCATTTGCTATATCCGCCTCTGCCATCACCAAATACTTTCACCGCTCTGAGTGGAAACCACACGCCATTCGCGCTGCACTTTTTTCGCCTTGGCCAGACGCCAAACATCCCAAACAAGAATTTGATTCGCTCTACGACATCGTTTCCAAAACTGTAGGGAAAAAAAGCGTAAGAACAAAAATTAAACCCAAGCTTGGCCTTCCAGATGCCATATCTTCCAAATTAGGCGACGTTTCATTCACCATCATTGAACAAGGCAAAACCACGCCAAAATTATTTAAAGCTTTGTTTTTTTTAAACGCCAGCATTGGTCAAATTTCAGGAACAATGCACATAGATGCCCAACCCAAAGGCGGCTCACTAACAACATTGCTTGTAGACGAAAATTCTTTCCCCGAGTTTATCTCAAAGGCAGTTGAGCTTTCGCTAATCCAATCAAAAATTATTTGGAAATAAAAAAAGCTCCAACCCCATTTCTGGGATTGGAGCTTTTGCTTGTTTACACAATAAAACTATAACAACGAAACCGCTTTAATTCCCAAGTACATCACAAACCACAAGATAAATCCTGAAGTGATGACTTTTTGGTGTGAGGCCAAAGGCCCTGCAGCCTTACCTTTGATGGCATTCAGTTGAAAACCAAAAATCACAAGCAACAACACAATAACCACTGGCCACAATGTTGTTGAAGCCTCATCTCCCCTATAGGGAAGGTGCGCTGCCGAAAGCATAAAAAACAGCATTGGAATGGAAAACAATGTATTGGTTCTCGACGCACAAAGCGCACGAGCTCCGTAAGCAGCCACATTAGGATCTGCTTGGCCGCCCTTAGCAACAGCCTCAGCGGACGCAATGACCTTCTTCTGGTTTGGCCAAATGATATGCCAGACGTTGGCAAACATTAATGTTCCCAACAAAGCACCGAACATAATACTAATGCCGCCGGCACTAGTTAAAAACACACCTTCAGAAATATGAGTCCAATATTTATGTAAAAAAATTGCTAAACCAGTTAGAAACGTAAACAGCGCGCCGTAACGGAACCACCACAAAGCACGTGGCACCAATTTTTGAACAGCACCGGAACGGTGACTTGCATCCATCTCTGCAAAAGAAGGCACCTGTACAAAATTAAAGTAGTAGAGCAAACCTATCCAAATAATCCCAAAAAATACGTGTAACCATCGAAACACGAAAGCATCTATCATCAAATCCATCGTCAACTCCTTTAGGTGCCTCCTCTGTGGAAACACTCAATATTACTGTAAATTAAAGCACTTAATGCCGCAAGCCATACGCAAAACTAAACGTCCGTAAGTCTTAAGACTTATCCATTGACGAATAAACTGCACTGTGTCATTAAAATAGCCTAATGATTTCAGGAACATCGAAAAATATTTTGGATCTCTCTGAGCAGGAATTAGAACAAGTTCTTGTCGAATGGAACGAGCCCAAATACCGCGCAAGACAACTCCTGCGATGGCTTTGGAAAGAGGGCGCTACCGATTTTTCTCAGATGTCCAATATTAGTAAAAACTTTCGCGGCAAACTAAGCGAAGCATTTGTTATCACGTGGCCCAAAATCATTAAGGCCCAAGAATCCGATGATGGCACAATCAAATATTTATTTGCTCTTGCCGACGGAAAAACTGTTGAGACCGTATGGATTCCTCGTGATGATCAAGAGCGAGTCACTGTGTGTGTATCCACACAAGTGGGATGTAAAATGGGTTGCACATTTTGCTTAACGGCTCAGCAAAAAGTGGAACGAAACCTAAGTGCTGGAGAAATTGCAGCTCAAATCCTAGCCCTCCCCAACCGCAATCAAGTGACCAATGTCGTATTGATGGGAATGGGCGAGCCTCTTGATAACTATGACAACGTCATTGGCGGCTTAAATTTAATGAGCGACCCCGACATGCTCAGCATTGGCCCTAAAAAAATTACAGTTTCCACAAGTGGATTAGTCCCTGCCATCAAAAAATTCGTCAAAGCAACAAAATCAAGATTGGCCATCTCACTCAATGCCCCCAACGACGAGATACGCAGTCAAATTATGCCTATCAACAAAGCATATCCGATTGATATGCTACTTGGGGCCATTAAAGAAATTGCCAAAACTCCAGGCGCGACCATTCAACGAGATTTTTATGTGACCTTTGAATACATTTTAATTTCTGGGCTTAACGATCAAGTTGAGCACGCTGAAGAACTCGCCAAACGTCTTCGAGGAATTCCAAGTAAAGTAAATCTACTTTTATACAATGAAAATCCAAATGTTCCCTATAAGCGCCCCAAACAAGAAGATGTTGATGCGTTTAGAAGAATTTTAGGAAAACATGGGTTATTGAATTTCGTTCGTGCTTCTCGTGGACGAGACATTTCAGCAGCCTGCGGCCAATTAGCCTCTGAGCACAAGCGCTCACAACAAATCCAAGCCAGTATTTAAACGTGACCAATACTCCAACTTTCATAGCAGAAGTCAGAGACTTGTCTTCGGATGGCTACGGTGTTGCCAATCACCCAGACGGCTTAGTAATTTTTATCCCTGGCTCATGGCCTGGCGATACCATCGAAGCCAAAGTGCTTCATATTGAAAAACGTCGCTATGGAATGGGGCAATTAATAAAAATCATCCATCCATCACCAGAACGCATAACAAGCATATGCCCACATTTAGGGAATGAAAAAGGCCAATGTTCAGGGTGTTCCTGGTTAATTGCGACTTATGAAGCGCAGTTAAAATGGAAAACTCATCGCTTAAAAAGAAATTTCATCAAATCCAAGTTATTTGAAAACGAAGAGCAAACAAGAAAAGTCCTGAAGGATATCGTAGCTGCAAAGCAAGTCATTGGATATCGTAATCGAGCGCAGTTTAAAACCGATGGAGAACAAATAGGTTACGTCAGTGCTGGCACTAGCCATATAGCGCCTATTCAAAACTGCATTATTTTAAATTCAAAAATGCAAACTGTACTTAAAGACCTTCAAACACAATTGCCAAAACATGAATGGAAACCTCAAAAAAATAAGCCGTGGAATTTTTTAGATATTGACGATGACTGCATAGAAAATGAAGTTATCCCATTAAATCAACGTAGACCCTTTAAGCAAGGCCACACAGAACAAAACGAAGTGATGAAGCTGTGGTTAAGCAATAGCATTTCCAAACTAAATAAGAATACAACCGTTATTGAACTCTTTGCTGGCTCGGGGAATTTTACAAAAATTTTACTCCAAGCCGGATTCACTCACACAGTCGCAGCAGAAGTCATAGCCCCAGCTATAGAGCAGCTGCGTACTCTAAAGGCACTAGGAAGCCTGACAAGTGTAACAACAGATTTGTTTAACTTTGATGCTTTAAAAAAAATCGGCAATCAACACCCAGATGCTGAATTGCTAGTTTTAGATCCGCCCAGAGATGGTTCAATTGGAATTCAATTCCTTGTCGAAAAACTACCAAAACTAAGAACCATCATTTACATTAGCTGCAATCAAAGCACATTTATTCGCGATGCCATACAAATTTGCAAACGAGGATTTCAAATTGAAGAAATCACCCCTATAGACCTCTTTCCACAAACACCACATCTGGAAATTATGAGTGTATTCACTCGGCAGCTAAGAGACCATTAAAATTTCAACACAACTTTTACAGGATATGCAATGAAGGCATAAGCGTCTAAGCATTTTTGCAGCTTCATTTTTTCACGAAAAAACCTATGAAAGGCCAAGTCATTCTCTTTATTTTTCAATGCGCCTGCGTAAGGAACAAGTTCATTTCTCAATTCAGAAAAATGATTAGCTAAGCGAGCAATTTGATCATCAACAGTTGCGTAAATATCTTTACTTGCGCTATACCTTGGTTTCGTTAGTGTATCCAAAAACATGAACTCCGCTTTTGTTAAATCGGCATTCAAATGTTCAATTTTGGTTGCTAATTCCTCTGCATAAATAGTTGCTTCTTTTTTCATTTCAGGACTAGTTTCAACATCTTTCATTTTTTTATTAGCTTCTTTTTTCAAAGAGTGCAGCTGCACCTGAAGTGAACCAATCTCTTTTTTAAAATCATCAATTTTTCTAATCAGCATAACCGCTTTTTCGTTCTTTATTGGTTGCCTATCATATCGATGTCTTGCCAATGCTAGTAAATCTTTTCCTGAAACTTCGTTCGCATTGATAAAGCTTAGCAACTTGGCCAAGTAAATTCTTGAATCTGCTTTATCAAGAACAACTCTTTCCAAATACCTATCTCCGTCTGGCGCGGCTCTTACTATCTCTTCAATTTCCTCAATTTTCACCAACGAAGCATGTGGATCGGCTTCTTGAATGTTTTGGGCAATATCAATTTGAAAGTGCTGCCTATACTCCTGCATTCCGGACTCAACAAGAACAGATAAGACCCTATTCTTTGCTTCATAATTCATTAGCTCATTTTTTAATTCTTTCAATTCATTAAAATACGGCTTTGATCGCCCAAAAGAACGAAGCCAATTCCACTGAAATGTTGAAGCTCGACTCATTTCCTTAGCAATTTTTCTTTCCAATGACTTCTCTTGAAAACGTACATACTGATCAGCAGCAAAGACCCCCCAAGGTAAGGCTGCCGAAATGCCACCAATCCACAATTGATCTATAGCTTGAGCAAAAACTGGAACTATAAAAGTAGATATGATTTCTCCTGCCACTATGATGGCACCCACCTTACTTCCATATTTTTCAAGTGTTGATTTATGAACACCAAGCTTACGAAACTTCAAACAAATTTGGTCATAGACTTTCTTCAAGTCACTATGAGGCAAATGAGGATTCAAAGATTGAAAGTGAGCGTAGTACTCATCAGCAACAAGTTTAAATGTTTTGAATTCAACTGCATCATCAAATTGCGGATCAACACGAATATCAATATTGGAATAGTCGTGAGTTAAAACAGAATTCGTTTGAGCGAAAGCAAAAGAAACTGGTACTAGCAGTATAGAAATGACAAGTTTCTTTATACACATATGTGATTTGCGCTAGTCTTCGGTGCCTGTAGAATCCAACTCTCCGTGAGCGTCCGAATCAACCCCATCAACTCTAGCCAAACGTCGTTTGTCTAAACCATATTTCTCAACTTTCATAATTAAGCCTGCTCGACTAATACCAAGCTCTTTGGCCAATTTACTTTTATTCCATCCAGTGCGGCGTAATCCTTCTCGAATCATCGCTCTTTCTAATTCCTCGAGCGCATCCTTGAGCTTTCCTGACAAACGGCTACCTTGGGATTTTGCCTTTTCTGTAGCTTCACGAATTCTAGGTGAAAGCATTTCTGGGGTGATTCTTAGCTCATCACCAGCCAAAACGGTAACTCGTTCAATTTCGTTTTCCAATTCTCGAATATTCCCTGGCCAAGCATAATCAAAAAGTTTTTCCATTGCTCTCTTGGTCATAATACGAGGATCAATATTCTTATCTTTTGATGACTTTGCTAAAAAGTGATCCACCAAAAGTGGAATATCTTCTTTACGATCGCGAAGCGGAGGAACGTTCACTGTAATGACGTTCAAACGGAAATATAAATCTTGTCTGAATGTCCCTTCTTCGACCATGGCTTTTAAATCGCGGTTTGTGGCCGCTACAATTCTAGCCTTTGTTTTTCTTGGCTCCGTTCCTCCAACTGGAGTGAAGCTTCCATCTTGTAAAACTCGAAGCAACTTTACTTGCATCGCCGATGAAATATCGCCAATTTCGTCCATAAACAGTGTGCCATCGTTCGCTGTTTCAAAATAACCTTTGCGATCTCTAACAGCACCCGTAAAGGAACCCTTCAAATGACCAAACAATTCACTCTCTAATAGATTGTCGTTAAATGCAGCACAGTTGATTGGCAAAAATACTTTCTCTTTTCTTGGCGAGCTGAAGTGAATTGCTCTGGCAATCAATTCTTTACCAGTACCGTTTTCTCCTTGAACCATAACCGTACTTTCAGAATTCTGAATTTTCATTAGTAGACGCTGCAAATCTTGCATTGTCTTTGACTTACCAACCATGTTTGAAAAGCTAGACTGAGAGCCTAACTGACTGTTCAGCTCCTGAATCCTAGATTCGCGAACTGAAATTTCTTTATGTAGTGTCACAATTTCTTGTGCAACCAAATCTGTAAGTTCTCTAAAATACTGAATTTCGCTGGTCTGCAAAGCGCGCACAGAATTATATGCTTTTTCAGATTCAAATGAAGACAATCCAAATGACTCAATCTGTTTTAAAACAGCCAAATCAGGCTTAACATCAGCATCTTTTTTATAACCAACTGCCAAAACACTTCCTAAAAACTCCCCGTCAGCATCAATGGGAAATGCGACACCAAAAACTCCAGGTAAAAAAGAAAATTCAACAAACTTTTCATTTCCCTTATGAACTTGAGAACTAATACGCTCACACATTTGAGCCAAAAATTCATAGCCGTTATTATGATTCACTACGTTGGCAAGTAGAGTATTCGACCAAAGCTTTTTTTGTCCTTTTTCAAAATTGCGAACGCGGCCCTGATCATCCAATAATAAAATATCTACGCCAAACCAATTCCCTACAACTTCACGAATTCGACGTACAACGTGGATATGTTCAAACTCTTCCCATTTAAGCATTGTCATGAATGCCTCCTGTCTAAGGTTTCGGCACTTCACCGCCAACTCTTTAGTCAATGCACAAAAAAACTGCTACTTTTTTGACAGCACATTCTTAATGAATTCTTCACATAAAAAGCCATTCAATCTCTATATAATGTGAGTATGTTCTTAGTGAGACATCTATTTGTTTTAGGAGTACTGCTTGCAAATCTTCAAACCATTCAAAATGCGCACTCACTAAGCTTTGAAAAAAGCTTATGCACCTACAAAACAATTCCAAGTATTTCAGAAGCAACAAAGACTACATGTAAAGACAGACAAGAACCCTGCTTGGCCCACATCGTGTATGTTAACCAAACAATAGCCACGCAGAATTTCATGTTTTTACCTGAAAAGGACATAGCCGCAGAGAAAAAAATAAATCCTTCTTTTAATAAAACAATTCGAATGGATTGTGAGTCTATGATTGAAAGCTATAGTACAGCACAGACAAAAACGACTGAAGCAAATATCAAGGCTAATGAGGCAAACCAAAAGTTAAGTCAAAAAACAAATGCCAACTCAAGCTCTACCATTCTTGCTGAATCTGCCTCTCTTCATGAGAAAGCAAACCAAAGTTACAAACAATGTAGAGAATACGCACAAGCTGCCATTAAAGGAATTGATGAACTACATAAAGATATTGTGTCTAATACTACAAATGCATTAAACACTCTTCTAAAGCTTGGTATCAAAGTAGAGCCCACAAAAAATGAACAATTAGCATTCAAAGAAAGTCTTGAAAGTAAGCGTAAAACCATCAATCAAGCCATGCTTGAGTGCGGAAGCAACTCCACACAATCGCAAGAAGTTGCCGACACAACAAAAAAAGCCTCATCTAATTTAAAAAAGTATTTGATAGGTGGAGCTGTCGTAGCAGGCGTTGGAGCTTTAGGTTATTTAGGTTACAAGGCTCTCACAGGAGACAAGGATAAAAATGAAGCTGCAGCTCCACAAACACCCACAACTCTTTCCTCAACTGACAACTCTAATTCCAGCTCTCAGCCTCTAACGCTTTCCTTACCTCTTGGATGCAACATCAGCTGCCCCGCAGGTTTTGTAGCAAAATCTGATTGCAAATGTCATTCTTCTTCAAGCGACTCATCTTCCACATCCAATACATCTTCTCTCAGCTCAACTTCGAATTCAGAAGATTCGTCAATACCCAGCACATCTGAGACACCAAGCCCTGTAGAATCCTTAAGCACAGCAGGCAGTGAAACAACTTCACCTGAGTCAGGAAGAAACCTAGCAAGCAATTCCTCAAATACAGACCGAATCAGTTCATTATCTTCAGAACTAAACAAGCAAAATCCTGTAGAATCTGCCGCTTCAAAATACAAAAGTCCATTTTGGAACTATAAAGGTGTAAAAGAAAAACCTGAAAAACCAGAAGAAGACAAGCCTGCCGACACCGACTTGCAGGCACTCCCCGTTAGCCTTCAAGATTGTAAGCGTTTTCCCAAACACCCAACGTGTGTGCGTAGACTACAAATACAATCTAGCGATAAGCGTTTTCTAAAGTAATCTAGGCAACTACAATTTCTTTAAAATAGATTCTGCAATTGCATTTGGGCTAAAGCCATACTGACTATAGTTATCCTCGGGTGTGCCCGACTGACCAAGTTTCTTTACTCCAATTCGCAGTAGTTTTGTACCAGTGCCAGATTCTGCCATCCATTCAGCAACTGCACCACCTAAGCCACCGTCGCAGTAATGATCTTCAAGTGTCACAACTAGCTTGGGCAATCTCTGGGCAAAAGATTCTAACATCGCCTCATCAATAGGCTTAATCCAATTAGCATTCACAATTTCAATTGGCTGAGAGGTTTTCTTTTGCAAAATATCCGCAGCATAAATTGCAGGACCAACAAGACCGCCGCTAGCTAGTAACACAATTGGGCCATTCCCATTATTTTCTGTTAATTTTTCCCATTTTCCTGTCGCAAAGACTGTCGATTTTCTCTGTAAATTAGGCAAGTCCTGTCTAGTCAAGCGCATGTAGCATGGTCCTTTGTGCGTTAGTGACCATTTCATAAAGTTTCTAGTGTCCGTGTCATCACCAGGTTGAAAAACGCTCATGCCAGGCAAAACTCTCATCAACGCCAAATCTTCAAGTGCCATTTGTGAATGCCCATCTGGGCCAATGGCAATTCCGGCGTGCGTACCAATCAAGCGCACATTAGCATTTGGAGCAGCAATGCTCATACGAATTTGATCGTAGCGCCCAGTTAAGAAACAACCAAAACTCGCGGCAAATGAAATTTTTCCTGCAGCCGCCAAACCCGACGCAACACCAATCATATTTGCCTCAGCAATTCCCATTTCAAAAAAACGATTTGGGAATTTCGCAGCAAACAAATCCGTACGTGTAGATTTCGACAAATCGGCGTCTAACACAACAATATTTTCATTTTGAGCCCCCAACTCAGCAAGTTCCTCACCAAAAGAAAGACGACTAGCTTTTGCTTTTTTATTTGTATCTATAATTGTCGTTGAAAACATTTTGATCTCCCAACCTTTTAATTCTTGATTAAACTCTCACCTGCTACCTGATGCAATACTGCAACTTTTAGCCTGTACGATCTCTACATTTCATTTTAAACCAACAAAGCCAAAAGCTTTGCTGTGAGTGGCCTTCGCCAAGACTAACTATTCACCAAGCGACCATATGGCGCTTTTTGCGTAGACCACAGTTCGTCAATCGCCTTTTCTAATTCTTCGCGCTTAGGAGCAGCTCCATGCCACTTCGTTGGGTGTTCCATGAACGAAACTCCTTTACCTTTCAAGGTTTTCGCCACCAAAAAATGTGGTTTTCCAGTCGCTTGAATTGTTCGTGATTGGAAGTATTCATCTAGGTTTGAAAAACTGTGACCATCCAGTGTGTTGACTTCCCAACCGAAGCTTTTCAAT